>Ga0209199_1000797_pt1 | contig 41563 bp, 34 predicted proteins | sample COGITO_mtgs_1105_7_FD_184805 | JGI IMG/M metagenome (GOLD analysis project Ga0209199, IMG submission 184805) | Pelagic marine microbial communities from North Sea - COGITO_mtgs_110523 (SPAdes) (version 2) | ecosystem: Environmental > Aquatic > Marine > Epipelagic ... | reverse complement strand
TGTCCTTATCTCCAGTGATAAAATTATCCATGGCTAAGACTCTAAACCCTTCATCAATAAAGCGATCACATAAATGGGATCCTAAAAATCCTGCAGCTCCTGTGATTAGTATGGTTTTGGGCATAAATTTCTTTAGATAATGTGCAAAGGTAATAAAATATTATGCTAAGAGATTGGGACTTGAGGTATATTTAAATTGTTTGAGGAATATTGTAGTTTCATTAAGGTATTTGGTTTTAGTATGGGTTTTGTTTTTTTTCATAATTTGAGAAATGATAAATCATCAGGACAAACAAAAGGTTAACGTATGGATCATATAAAAAGGCGCTAGAAAAAAAAGAGGTAATCATTAAGATGAATAGAAAGAATAATACAAAGTTTGCTTGAATTTTAAAATTCAACAAGGTTTTGAACAAATTAAAATAAACAAAGAGTCCTGAAAGGCCAAAAAATAAATATAAATCAAAGAAATCCATTCCAGTAATAAAAATATAATTTTGAAAAGAAGGTCCTCCGAAAATATAATTTGTAAAGGTCCAGTTCTTAAGTACAAGCTCATTTATTGTATTATAAAAAAGGTCACTTCTAAATGATGTTAAGCTTGAAATAAAACCACTGTTATAATAAATTTGTTGAAATAAATCGAAGACTTTATTGAATGCATCAATTACTCTATGTTTTAAAAATATCGCTAAAAAAGCGGCTATAGCTAAAAACCAATATGTCTTCCGTTTTTTGAAACCTCTATGAACAAAAAAATAGTGAAGTGATAATAAAATCAAGAAAAAATAAATTCTTTTAGTCCCAAGCAATAATGACAGTGATATAAAAAAAACAAGTTTAAAAACATCTACTTTAGTTATTTTATCCATTAACCGATGATAATAAAAGAGAATAAACATTATAAAGAAAAAACTTGTTTGCCCACTTCTGCTGAAAACTCCAATATAGCCAAACCTATTTTCACCATACGTTTTGAATAGATTAACTTCAAAACTATAACCTATTAAAATAAATATCGAATTTACTAGAAAAATTAATTCGATAAAATATATTATTTTTTTTACGTATTCTGTTTCATTTTTTAGACTTGAAAATAATAAAATCGTTACAGGTAAATACAAGTATTTTACTAAATACTCAATATTTAAAAAAAAATTCAATGGTTGTGAAATATTACTTCTCAAGCTAATTTGACCTAATATAAAAGTAATGGTTAATATCGTTATGGCAATTGCCATTTTTTTAAAATAATCTTCTTTAATATAAGTTTTAAAGTTGAAAATAAAGAAAATAAAGAAAATAAGAAGAACTACAAGTTTAGATACTGTAGAATATCTAGTGAATTCGCACTCAAAATAAATTGCAACTTTTCTAAAAATGTCTCCTAAGAAAAAAACACTTACAGCTGTTAAATATAAATAATAAAGCGAGCTCTGAAATGTTTTATTTAATTTAGGCTTGAGGTTTATTGATTTCTTTATAATATCTAACATTCCACTTAACTATAAATTTTATTATACTTGTAATATTCCAAATATTATACTTGCTGAATATGTTCTTTGAACTTTTTTCGTTGAGATTATGAAATACATATGTTGTATTATCCCCAATAACTTTCATGTCTTTTTGGCGAGCTTCAAAACAAATATCTATGTCTTCACAATATAATCTATATCTTTCATCTAAAAGCCTCGCTCCGGCTTTTAAAAGCTTATTATTAATTAACATACACGCACCTAAACACCAGTCGATGTTGGGACCTTCCATTTGTTTTTCGTTAATAGCTTTTGTCAATCCAATTCTTTTTTTGAAAACCGTTAAAAAGTTTGGGAAATTTTTCCATGTCATCTGAAGTTTTCCATCTGGATATTTCAATAAAGGAGTAATAATTCCTATTGTTGGATCTAGCAGCATTTTTTCGTACATACTATCTAAAAAGTTTGTGTCAAAAAATGTGTCTGGGTTTAAGAGTAGATAATATTTAACATCTATTTTAAAATGTCTAATTAAATCGTTATTGTTTTTAGAAAACCCTTCCAGTTTGTTCTTAACTAAAATATTGTCTTTAAAAGGACTGTTTTTTAACTTATTCAAAGTTCCATCTGTTGAAACGGCATCGCAAAAAAAAGTGTTATTCAAATTAAATTTAATCAATGAACCTATTAGTTTGTCAATATACTCCTCGTGATTATGGGTCACTACTAAAATGGCAATATCAATGTTGTTTCTCATTTTTTTATTATTGATTTAATTTGACTCATAAAATAATCAAAAGAATAATTTTCTAAATAAACGTTTCTGCATCTCTTTTTTAACGCTTCGTTATTATTGGATTTTAGATAATAATCTTGCAAGATAGTTAATAATTCGCTAGAATCTTCACTAATATAAAACCCAACCTTTTCAGTAACAATATCATCTGAAACAACCTGTTTGGTTGTTATGATTGGAAGCCCGCTCATTAGTGCTTCTATATAAACAAGGGGGGAAACCTCATAGTTTGTGTCGCTTAAAAAAAGTAGAAAATTATTTTGAGAAAATATATTATATTTTTCCTTTTCGTCAGTTATCGGCCCAAAATAATTTATGAAATTATATTTTATTTTTAAAGTATTAAAAATTTGTGCATTAGCCTTATCTAGTATACCTCCATATATATTTACTTCACAATTTAAATCACTCTCGGCAATTAATCTAATAATAGATGCTAAACGAAAAATTCCTTTTTCTTTCGACAAATTCGAGAAAAAAAGTAGTTTAATTTTACTTCCTATTGGCTTGTGCTTTAACGTAGAAATATTAAAAAAATCCGGTAGTGCATTTTTAACTAAATACACATTAGGGTCTAAATCTTTTAGTTTTTCATGTTGTAACTCATTGATAACTATTATCTTGACCTTTTTAAACACATACCTCGTAACTAAATTAATGTTGTTTTCTAAGTCATTAGCATGTACGTGTGCTGTTACTTTACCTCCTTTAATTTTACAAATTAATATCATACAAAGATCTCTAAAAAAAGCAAAACCTTTTGGGGTAAGATTTAAATAAATTAAATCTGCCTGTCTTACTTTAATCAATTTAGAAAAGATCTTTAGTGTATATACTATTTTACTTAGGCTAAATTTACCGAAGTTACTAAATCCCTTTGCTTGAGCAGTATCTACGACAAGTACATCAAAAGAATGATCTGCTAGAAAGTGTGTTAATATATGATTTGATATTATTTTCACTCCATTATTTGGTCCACTTACTGGAAAACAAAAGTATATTTTCATCTTTTTTATTTTAACTACTTAAGGTCTTGATTTTTTTGTTTTATATAAGAATATAATACTGGGAAGAAAAATGAAAAAAATATAATTCCTTTATTTAACTCAAGAATAGTTTCCGTTAGAGAGACACCCATAATGATGTTTAAAAACAACAACCCTACTTCGTTCTTTTTTTTGTAGAAATTTTTCATGAAAAACCCTAAGAAAATAATGAAAAACAACCCTATTAGAGCTCCAAACTTCAATACTTCTTCTAAATATTGATTATGAGGATTGAATACTTTTCCTCGATTATTCATCAAAAATAATAAAGGCCCTATTCTCTTTTGCCGATAAATATTATCTAACTGCTTCTGAACTTCTATAGAAGACCCATAGCCTGTAAATGGTGCTTGTCTAAACAAATCTACGCAGCTTTGCCAAATTAAAAGACGAATACCTCTTCCTCCCCAAACTTCTTTAGTATTAGGTTTCCATACTGCACTCGTATTATATTCTGAATTATAATTGACTAGTTCTTTAAACCTTTCTTTTAACGGGTTTACGCTATAAACAAGAACCAGGAAGAAAAGTAGCGCTCCAACGATAGAAAATGAAAGATTGCGTTGATTTTTCTTAAAAAGATTTATCCCCTTTAATATCAGCACAGCAAATAACAAAAGCCAAATAATACGGACAGACAATAATAAAATATATGTCAAAACACATATACTAACCAAGACGACAAACTGCCGTTCTCTTAATTTGGTTGTTCTTTTTAGGTAGAGTAACGGGTAGGAAAATGAAAACAATAAGTACATGCTCAAATAAGTAGCGTGTAGACCAATAGTATTAGAAAAACTATGATTTATTACAGCATTATAATCGCCTGTGTTTATAAAATTATATATGCTTATGAAAAAAGCAATTGAAGCAAAGAAAAAGCCAGAAAAGAAAAATATTCGCAAAATTTTCCGTAAATCTTGTTTGTTAACTTTTATAAGGCATATAGTTATTGGTAAAACTAAAAATGATAATTTTTTCTCTAAGTCATTTAAGACGCCTTGTGAATTAATATCATACAAGAAACCTGTAAATATTAAAAAGTAAAAGGCGGTCATCGCAATTACACTTCGATTATTGACTAAGGTACTAAAATCAAGAGTTTTATACTTCATGATCACAAATAAAACCAATAGAATAGAAATAATATTTGTGAATATCATAGGTAGATAAATAGATACTGTAAATAAATACAATAATAGTTTTCCGTTATAAACCTGTTTTAAACTAAAATATTTCAAGATAATTAATGTGTTTTATTTATAATATTAGTTTCTGATTTGGAGTTTTGTTTAATGTCTAGCAATACTAACAACTCAAAAATTATAATGACAGAAAAATATTCGAACCAATAGTCTAAGATAAAATAACCTAATAAACAAATTAATGTGACTTTGGAATAAGTTAATTTATTCCAATTTTTTGCGATGAACCCTAAATAAAAAAACAAGAAAAGCATTACTCCTATTAAACCATATTCACCTACAATTTGATTGTAAAATGAAAAGGGCTGGTTTGCTGTGTTATTTCTATCATCCCATCTGTTTTTGAAATCATGGTTCCATATTCCTAAATGATAAATTTTAAACTCATCAGAAGCAAAAGATAAAGAATCAGGAAGCCAATTAACATAATCGCCTGCGCCAATAAAAGCAACTCTTGACGAAAAATTCCCTCCTCCAGCTCCGATAAAAAACGATTTGACAGAGCTTATGTTGTAATCAATGGTTTGTCGAAAAGACTTAATCTTAAATGGCACCCTATCTCCGTTTTCTATAATCCTATCAATGTATTGCGTTGCATAATTAATGTTTGAAGGAGAAACAGAGCTAAATATTACAATCCCAAAAACTGATGCCGCAATAAAATAAACCTTGTACGTTGTTTTAATTTTTGAAAAAAAGAAAATAGAAAACAAAACACTTCCTAAAAAAATGATTGTTCCGCTCATATATGTGGTCATCAACAAACAAATTAAAGAAACTATTCCATAAATCCACTTACCCCTAAAAGCATAGCTCAACAGAAAAAATGACATAATTATCATGTTAACAGATGAATTACTATAAATAGATTTCATTTTATCCCCAGTAGCTGGAGAAATATTATACGGATTAATTGACATGTAACTTAAAGCAAGTGACGCATACTGATATAAAACAATTAAAACACATGTAATAAAAAAAAGATTTATTGTAAAATGAATTGTTTTAATTGTTTTTCTTTCTAAAAAATAATTTATTTGAGAAATAATTATATATGAAATTGTCCAAAAAAGAAATACCATTATAAAATTAACTAAATACTGTAAGCCATAAATAAATAGATTAATTAAACCATAACATAAATGAAGTAAAATAACAAGAATATAAAACTTAGATAAGCCATAAATCTTTAAAATTGCTGTAGGTCTAGCTAGTAGTATAAACAAAATTCCTGCTAATTTCAATAATATGTCTCCTTGAGTAACTAACAAAAGGAAAATAAAAAAAATAGGATCTACTTGCTTTAATTTCATAACAGCTTTTATTTTTTTGATCAGTCGTTCTTAAAATCAAAAACATCTAAATCTTTGGACAAAAGAGAGTTGTTAGTGTTCACAAACAATTTTACATTATCGTTTACCAAAAATGTTTTATTGTATGTTCTAAAATATGCATCCATAGATACGCATCCCCTATCGTCTAAAAGATTTTTATTGACTGTAGGGTGCTTATTGTTTTTAAAATCTTTTGTGTGCTGATTATACTTATCTCTTAATTCATTAATTTTTTTATAGTCTTGGTTTTGAGGAAAGACTTTAGACTGTGTTTTTGAATTTGTAAAATAATCGCCGCCATTTAAATCGATACCCAACATAACGATGTTTTTATATCCAAGTATTTGGGCAAACATTACGGCACAGCCAATATGGCTGTTATGGTGAACTAGTTCAGAAAAAGTTATGTTCTTCTTTCTTTTTAGTTCTAAAAAATACATTTCTAAAATATCATCGTAAATTGTTGGAAACAAGTGCGGCACATGAGCATAAGCTCTTTTCTGATGTTTGTAGTCTTTTAACTTAAAACCGCTTTTAATAATGTGTTTGTACTGAAAAAACATGTCCACATCTTTATAACGCTCTTTAGTGCTCTGACAAAAAAATTCTTGCATTTCCTTTAAAGGAATCATTTCCATTAAGTGATAATCTGGAATAATCGGATGAACGAAAGAGTAGTTTAAACCAATGATGTTATGCTCTTTTATATAGTTCCAATCTTGCTTAGTTAGGTCATTAATAGATTCTCCACTACCTAAAATAAAAACAGTATCCGACTTTTTTTTAGTATCGACATACTTGTTTATTAGTCGAAACCCTTTGACTTTGGCATGGATTTTAAAAAACCACAGCTTTACTTCAGACTCAGCATACATTTGTAAATACTCTTTTCCTTTTTTTGTTATAAAAATATTTTCTTTAACAAAAAGGATATACATTGCGTAAAACTTACCTAAGAAATGAAATAAAATCATTTGATTTTTTTTATTAGAGTATTCGATTTAATGATTGTAAATATAAATAAAATCAATGTTAATACTAGTTTTATTGAGTACGACGAGTCTTTAAATGAGTAAGAAATAAATAACAGTATAATTATATAAACAATCCACATAAATGGCTTAAAATCATAAGGATATATATTTTTAAAACTTGTAACCAGAAAACCAGAAAACCCAATATATAAAAATGATAAAAATGTTGTAAGTACAGCTACCTTATAGCCATAAATCGGTATGAAAATAATATTTAATGAAATGTTTATCAAACCTCCAATAAATGAAATTTTCCAGAACTCTTTTGTCTTTTCATGATAATAAAACACCGTTGCCATAGCCGTGTACATTGGTTTATAAGCGTAGGCCATTGTCAAGATTATACCCATACTATAAGTGTTGACTAAGTCATCGTTTTTAACCATTATTTGAAAGATTTCTTTAAGCCATATTGAAATAACAAAAGATACAAGACAAACAACGTAACATTGTAAGAAAATCATGTCTTTGATATAGCTTGTTTCTTTTCTTTTCTTATATTCTTTAATCAATAAAGGTATTGAGGCTTGGTGTATGCTCTCTGAAAAAACACGAGCATAACCTGCAAATCGGTATGCAAAATCATACAGTCCTATGTTTGCGGTGCTAACACTTAAATTAATCATGACTAGCCTGTCAGAAAAATCTAACAAGAAAAATGCACTAGTATGGGGAACTAAAGGCAGTGACACTCTTAAATGTCTTTTTATAGCTCTTCTACGAAAAAGAAAGTTTGGGTATAATTTTTCACAAATCCATATCGGATATATATAGGATAAAAACATTAGGGTTTCAGTCACAAATAAACTCCAGACCCATCCCAAATAGCCCATTTTCATAACTACAATTAAATAATAATTTAATGCAATTGATACTATACCAAAAATTAAAGACCTGTATCCGATTTGAATAGGTTCTTCGGCTAATTGATAGTATTTTGTTGAAACTATCTGCAATGATGAATAAAATATAATAGGAGTTATAGTCAGTGTGATTATTAAACCCCTGTCTTCAATTGCTTGTATTGGAAGAACCCCATAAATCAGAAGCCCTATTAGAAGCCCTAAAACTATAGACCATAAAAAAATAAAACCTTGAATCTCATTCCAAACAAATTTGTACCTCTTACTTTTATAATGGTGTATAAAGCTATTAATTAGAATCACGTCTAGACCCAAGCCTTTAATAACGGTAGCGCCTGTTGTGATTGACATTACTATTCCAAAGATCCCATAATCTGTATTGGTCAAAAAAGGCGTTAAAAAAGGCAACATTAAAAACCCCAGTAATATAGGCAGCTTGGGAAGAATTGCATATATTAAAGAGTGATTAATAATTTTTTTTATCAAACCTAAAAATTAATTAAAATTAAAGTTTTGCAGCTTATTAATATACTGAATCCCTGTTTCGTTTAGGTCTTCGTTATTGTATCCATAAAAAGAGATATTGTTAGCCTTAGCGGCTTCAAAATCATTAATAGAATCTCCTATTAAGCATGTGTTCTTTTTGTCGTATCCGTGCTCTTCTATCAACGTCTTAACTAATTGGTTTTTGGGGGTTGGAGAACCGTGTATGGAAATAAAACACGTTTCAAGACCTAGTTCTTTACACAAAAAACGCAGTTCGGCCTGGTCAGATCCAGACACTATATGAAAGCTAAATTTCCTGGAGTTTTCCCTAATAAAGCTGACTGCATCTACAATTAAATTATCCGTGTTTGTCAACTCTTGCTTCATCAAAACTGAAAATGCTTCCGCATATTCTAAAACTCTTTCTTCCGAAATCAATTTTCCTAGAATATTCTCATAAAAATATCTGATTTTCACATATCTTGACAACCCACCGTTTATACGATGATAACCTATAAGTTTGGAGACTTGTAATTCAGTGAAGTCTTTAAAAATTTCTTTAAACCCCCAATCTCTCACACCCATAGAATCAAGAATGACTCCGTCAAAATCCCATAGTATCGTTTTAATTTTCATTTATTTTCATTTAAAAACTGTTCTACTTTTCTTACATCGTCAATAACATCAACTGCAAGTGAGCTACTTGATGTTTCTACCATTTTTATGGGAATTGAAAAATCAAAAAAACGTAGAATTTCTATATCTTCATACTTTTCATAATCTGCTTTTTGGCTAGATTCTCCAAAACTTTTTAGTTCTTGATAATTAAATGCATAAATACAAACTTGTTTTTTGTATATCGGAGGTCTTTTAGAAAGATCTTTTATACCCGGAATTGGTAGCCTAGACATGTATATTAACTCATTTTGATTATTTGTCAAAACTTTGGGTAAATTAATGTTTGTGGGATCTTCATCCGAATGAATCTCAATCATCCCATTAATTACATGATTAGGGAATTTTTCTTTTTCATCAGAAATTTTTAAAATATCTTTAGGGTTTAGTAATGGTTCATCTCCTTGAATATTTAAATATATATCTGCTTTTATTTTTTTAGCTACTTCCCACACTCTGTCTGTTCCTGTTAAACAACTATCAGAAGTCATTACTACATTATAACCATGAGATTCTACTACTGTTTTTATTCTTTCATCCTCTGTGGCTACATATGTGTTGTGTTGTCCCAAAGCGTCAGATACAATTTTTGCTACTCTTATAATCATCGGAATTCCTAATATTTCAACTAATGGTTTTCCGGGGAATCTAGACGATTTATATCTAGCAGGTATAATTCCAATTTTTCTCATAATAAGCTGTAAATTGATAAAACTTCTAAGTTCTTATATTTCGTTGGTGTAAATGTTTTCACTACAACACCTGAAATATTAACAGCATCATTAATTACCTCTTGATTTTCATGAGCAATAACAAATTGATTTTGATTAATATTGACATCATAACCATCAAAACCAACTAAATAAATTTCTTTAGCGCCTAAATCTAATGCCGCTTGAATTGCCAAAGCCATAGGAGAATCTGATGTTGCATTTGTAAATGAAATAGCTTCTAATTCTTTGGCTAATTGTTGAATCTCGTCAGGAATTGTAGTACCCATAGGGCGAGGATAAGGTGGATAAATACATGTTTGTTCAACTTTTGAAAAATCTCCAATTTGTTTTACCAACTTATCATTTTCAAACCCCACTAACCCATAATACTGATCACATTTTACATCTAAATATCTTAAAACGTTACGAGTTCCTGCATGCACTAAACAGGCATCTGTTTTAATATTTTCAAAATACTTTTGAATAGCTGTTTTATGCGATCTAGAAGACAAACCCCCGCCAAGTATGATTGCTTTTTTATACTTTTCAACCTTTTTTAAGGTAGATAATTTCAAATTATCTTTAACTTCTTGTTTTTGATTGTTGAGTGCATTTATAATACTTCCTAAAGGATAACGGTTCATTCCTACCCATTCCATAACTTGTTTTTGAGGCAAAGACTTTGCTCCAGAAAACATATAAGGCAAACTTGTTCCCCACTGGTGAAGTTTACGAAGCTCTTCAAATTCACTAACGACTTTACTTAATTCTCTGTATTTAACAGGAAGCCCTTTTGCGTTTTCTAAATACGTCAGTAATAATTCTGTTTTCAAATTGCCTGCTCCTCTTCCCATTCCTGTAATCGTAGCATCAACAATATCACAACCTGCATCTATGGCCGTGATGGTGTTTATTAATGCCATTTCTAAGTTATCATGCCCATGAAATCCTAGAGTGACATTCGTTTTTGATTTAACTAATTTAATGGTTTCTTTTACGTCCTCAGGCATCACTCCTCCATATGAATCTACCATATAAAAATAATCAATAACGTCCTCTGTTCCGTCAAGGTAGTTCAAAAATGATGAATTCTCTTTCCAATTAGACATGTACATCACATTGAAAGCTACTTTAAATCCTGCTTTTTTAACCTCCTTTGCTAGTTCAATTGCACGCTCCATATTTATTGGATCAATAGCAATCCGAATCATTGAAACATACGACTTACAAGGGTTAAGTAATCCTTCTTTTATGTGTTTGGGGCGGATATCTTTCTCATTTAAAATGATCGTTAGTTCTTTAGAGGGCATTAAGCTCTTTAGTCTTTCTAACACATATTCTGGACAATAAAAATACTGTCCTAAATATCCTTTCAGCGGAATACTTCTGTACCCAACTTCAACATAATCAATAGGTAAGTTCTCCATTGATTCGGCATAAGCTTCAACAAGAGTGTCGTCAAAGTTCCAATCGGTATAATAGCCCCCGTCTCGTAAAGTGCAATCTAAAAGTTTTATCTTATTCAATAGTCTGTTTTTTATAAAGGTTGATTGTTTTACTTAAGCTATCTTGCCAATTTGGCGCTGTAATTTTCAAAGTATTTATAATTTTTCTTTTATCCATTACGCTATAAACAGGTCGTTTGGCAGGAGTTGGGTAGGCCTCTGTTTTGATGGGAGTCGTTTTTATTTTTAAGTTCGAGCCTTCAAAAATTACTTTTGCAAAATCATACCAACTCGCTACGCCTTCATTGCTGTAGTGGTAAAGACCAAAATTAGTGTTTTTAGAATTGATGATTTTTAATATAACGTCTGCTAAATCTCCTGCATAGGTTGGTGTTCCTATTTGATCTGATACAACGCTAATTTCATCACGTGTTTCGGCAAGACGAAGCATCGTTTTCATAAAATTAGCACCATGCTCAGAATATAACCAAGATGTTCTTATAATAAAATGTTTTTTTAATGTTTTCTGTATCTCAACTTCCCCTTGCAGTTTAGAAGCGCCATACACACTGATTGGCTTGGGAATATCTGTTTCAGTGTAAGGTTCTGTCTTATCACCATCAAACACAAAATCGGTCGAAACATGAATTAAAACAGCGCCCTGTTCGTTACAAACAAGTGCTAAATTTTTTGCGCCTTTCGCGTTGATTTCAAACGCTTTTTCGACCTCTGTTTCTGCTTTATCAACTGCAGTATAAGCTGCACAATTGATGCAATAATCTATTTTTTGATTCGTTTTAAAAAACGCCTCTACGTCGTTCAAGTTACAGATATTTAGTTCTTGATAATCGGTATAAATAAAATGTAATCCCTTTTGCTGCTTAGCACGGTCTTTAATACAGTTTGCTAATTGCCCGTTACTTCCAGTTACCAATACGTTGATCATAGGTCTATGTTTGAAAGTGTTGGTAATACTAGGTCTTTTTCAGAAATAATAAATTCTTTAGCAGGTAAGCGCCAGTCAATTCCTAGTAAGGGATCGTCGTAGCGTAGTCCTTTTTCTGAAGCCTTGTCATAAAAATTATCACATTTATAAGAAAATATAGCAGTTTCACTAAGAACTATAAACCCATGTGCAAATCCTCGCGGTACAAAAAGCTGTCTTTTGTTTTCTTCGGATAACTCAATTGAAAAATGCTTAGAAAATGTAGAAGACTCTTTTCTCATGTCAACGACCACATCTAAAACCGTTCCTTTTACAACGCGCACCAATTTGGCTTGTGCATAGTCTCCACTCTGAAAATGCAAGCCTCTTAAAACCCCTTTTGAAGAAAACGATTCATTGTCTTGAACAAATTTGATTTCTTGACCAATTAATTCGCTGAACTTATTTTGATTGAAGCTTTCAAAAAAATAGCCTCTAGGATCTTTAAAGACGGTGGGGTCTAAAATAAAGCAACCTTTCAGTTTTGTTTCTATTGCTTTCATTCTTTGATGTTCAAAAGTTCCATTAAATTTGTACTGTAACCGCTTTTTAACAAGGGTTTTGCTAATGCTTTTAATTGTGCCTCGTCTATATATCCCATCTCAAAGGCAACCCCTTCAATAGCGCCTACTTTTAAGCCTTGGCGCTGCTCAATGACCTCCACAAATTGAGAGGCTTGCATTAACGATTGAAACGTTCCGGTATCTAACCAAGCGGTTCCTCTATCTAAAATACTGACGCTGAGCTTACCTTGTTTGAGGTATTCCTTATTAACGTCTGTTATTTCTAATTCGCCCCTGTGACTGGGTTTAATGTTTTTAGCGATTTCTACAACCGTGTTATCATAAAAATAAATCCCAGGAACGGCATAATTCGATTTAGGATGTTCTGGTTTCTCTTCGATAGAAATCGCTTTGCCATCTTGGTCAAACTCAACAACACCATAACGTTCTGGATCATTAACTCGATACGCATAAATAATGCCGCCTTCTGGATTATTATTAGCCTGCAAAAGTTTCTCTAAACCTGTGCCATAAAAAATATTATCTCCTAAAATAAGAGCTACTTTATCATCTCCTATAAAATCTTCACCAATTAAAAACGCCTGTGCTAATCCATTCGGATGTTCTTGTACCGCATATTCAAATGTGCAACCGTACTTTTTACCATCTCCTAATAAGTCTTTAAATAAAGGTAAATCTTTTGGTGTTGAAATAATTAAAACCTCATTAATACCCGCATACATTAATGTAGACAGCGGATAATATATCATCGGCTTATCATAAATAGGCATCAATTGCTTACTTACAGACAGTGTTAAGGGATGTAATCGAGTTCCAGAGCCTCCAGCGAGAATAATTCCTTTCATCTTGCGTTAGTTGTATTGTTTATCATAATAGGACTGATAAGCCCCTGTTGTGACGTTCTTTAGCCAAACATCGTTTTCTAAATACCAATCAATGGTAATCGCTAAACCTTCTTCAAAAGTTACGGACGGCTCCCAACCTAATTCATTATTTATTTTTGAAGCATCAATTGCATAACGTAAATCATGTCCTGGACGGTCTTTAACAAACGTGATGAGTTGCTCTGAATCGCCTTTGGCGCGCCCAAGTTTCACATCCATTTGACGACATAACTCTTTTACTAAATCGATGTTTTTCCACTCATTAAAACCACCAATATTATAGGTTTCTTTGTTTTTTCCTTTGTGAAACACCAAATCAATAGCCTCTGCATGATCTTTTACATACAACCAATCCCTTGTATATTCTCCATTTCCATAAACTGGAAGTGGCGCTTTATTAATAATATTATTTATAAATAAGGGAATCAGTTTTTCTGGAAATTGATTCTGCCCATAATTATTCGAGCAGTTTGTGATTACATACGGCATATCATACGTTTCTCCATAAGACCTCACAATATGATCTGAACTTGCCTTAGAGGCTGAATAGGGTGAATTTGGATCGTATGGAGTCGTCTCTGTAAACAACCCTGTTTGTCCTAATGTTCCGTAGACCTCATCAGTACTTACGTGATAAAACAACTTGTTATCAAAGTTGTCTTTCCAAGTATTTTTAAAAGCATTCAAAAGAATCGTCGTGCCTATAACATTGGTTTTAATAAACGCTAAAGGGTCTTTTATAGATCTGTCCACATGAGATTCTGCCGCTAAATGAATGACGCTATCAAATTTGTGTTTTTCAAACAATTCATTTATAAAGCTCTCATCCGTTATATCCCCTTTTATAAACGTGTAGTTTGGCTTAGACTCAATGGCTTTTAGATTCTCTAAATTGCCTGCATATGTCAGGGCGTCTAAATTAAAAATATGATACTGTGGGTGTCTTTCTACAAATAGATTGATGACATGTGAGCCTATAAAGCCAGCGCCTCCTGTTATTAAAATTTTCATACACTCTTATTGTACGTTTCTAAAAATTTCAAAAACTCCAATCCTAATAAAATTATCAATGCTCCTAATAACACTATAACCCCGTAATATAACTTGACACTAAGTTTCTTTCCAAAGAGCGTCTTTTTAGTACTTGCAAATCCTGAGTCCTGTTTGTTGGATATCATTTCAACGATATATTGCTTGTCTTGGATGTTTCTTTCAATTTGTACTAATTGATTTCTCAGTTCTAAATCACTTTGATATAAATCGAACTCTTTCGTTTTTTCAGTGTCATTAGACCCTTCAAAAGTAATGCCTATTTCTGAAGATTTATCAGACTTTGAACTCATTTCCAAGACGCGTTTGTACGTGTTTTGAAGAGAGTCAGACTTCACTAAAGCGAGTTCCAAAGCGTTTTTTCTTTGGTTAAGTTCTGCAATGTCTTTGCGCTGCTCGTTTACAAAAAACGGATTCGAGTTAATAGATTCTACAATGTTCTCAAAAACAGACTTGAAGTTACTCCTCTGCGTAGATTCAATACTTATTTGTTGAAAGGTATGCGTATAGTCTTCGTTGTTTTTTAAAAAATCTTCATATTCGATCTTTGTTGCCGCTAAAGAATCTAGCCCTTTCATATAGTTGTTGAACGCCAGAAGTTTTTGGTTCTCACTAACTACAGGTTTTACATCAAACGATAAAATAGAATTCGCTTTTTCCTCGTTTAAGTTTAAAGCTTTTCCTAATATTTCATAATCGCTTTGCTTTAATAAATCATTATAATACCCTACCGCGCTGTAAAGGTTTTCTCCAATTTGATAATTTTGCACTAGTGTTACAGAAGATTGGTATTTAGCTTGTGATGTTTTACTGCTTAAAATTCCGATTCCGATTCCGATAATTCCTGCTACTACAAGAATAATGATGTGTTTCTTGATGAAAAAAACAAACCATATAAATACGGAGAAAAGACCTTTAAAAATGCGGTAAATAAAATTAAAGAAACGATCAAAAGCGGCTCCGATAAGCTTAAAAAGCTGTCCTAAATCAATTTCTTCAGAGTTGTTCGGTGTGTTGGGTAGTGTACTCATAATGTATTAATTAAATATCTGTTGTAAAATTTGTTTTGTGATTAAATACGTTGGTTTGACGCCGCTCGATCCAAGGCCACCAGATGCTAATGTACTGCCCGTCTCTAAAGGATTATCGCTCGCATAATACGCATAGCGTACTTTGACGTTGGGGTTAATACTATGACGAACCTTAGACGCCGCTTGCACTGCCTTTTGATAATGAGCGCCTTCCATCTCCAATCCAATGACGTTCCATGTGGAATCATGGAAAAACTTTAATAAATCTTTATTCTGTAGCGATGTGCCCAATACAGTTACCATCGTGCCTTCAAAAACCTTCAAATCTTTGGTGTCAAAATCTTCAATGGTTAATTCGTTTTTAAATGGATAATTATCAGCAGTTCCTTCAAAAATATGAGCTGATGGAATCATAATATCGCCTTTGGAGCCTTCTAAAATCCCCGCCTTACCCATTATAGAAATAGAATCCACATTGAGATGGATGTTATTTTCAGTAGTTTTGAAGGGCTTTAATAATTCGTCAATCGTTTCATAAGCTTGTTCTCCAAAAGCGTAATCCATAACAATAATTACGGGCGCCTCTTTTGAAGCGTCAAGTTCATATGCCGTATTTGAAAAATCAATTTTAGCAGAATCAAAAATTTGAACATCTATATTCGTTCCTGAAGTATCTTCTAAGACTATCATACCTTCTTGCAACGCAACTTGTTTTGTTTTATTGCGAAACACTTTATTTTCTTCTTTACTCAACAGCTCATAAACCGTAAAAACATCATGCTTAGCACACAAATCTTTAAGGGCCTTAGGAGCGTGTAAGGTATTCATTACGCTGTGTAGGTTTGCAGAGATAATATGGATGGGGCGATTGATTAATTGGTGTTTTTGAAGCGTTTCTTTTATGGTATTTGCCCAAGCTTCGCCATGAATATGGTGTCCTAGACGTTCTCTTAGAACTGGGCTAAAGCTGATTGTTCGTTTAGAATTGTCCACTATTTCTTCGATGGCACGCTTACCTAACCAATAAATCAAATGTAAAAAGTGATCCGGCTGTTTTGGTGTTGAAAACTGGTCATAAACCTCTAAAATTTCTTCAAAAGTTCTCCCTAAAATATTTCCAGTATGTGTGATCGCTAACTCGCGTTCCTTTTGATTTAATTTTTTCTTAGATAGTACTGCCGCTTCTAGCTTTACCCAATCTCTTGTTGTTGACCCTTTGTCGTCAATAATTACACGTTTTGCAATCTTATGAGACTCGATAAATATAAACGTCAAATGTGTCAGAATATCATATATTTCAGAACGTCCACGAGTAATTTCGATATTCATTTGTTCAAAATCAATACGATAACAATTACGACGTCTTTTTGAGGGTACAATTGCTTCAAAATGTGAATTTCCAAACCCTTCAGCACTCGTTAAGTTTATCAATATACACTCTTCAATTCCTACTGGAAGACGGTCAACCACGTAGAGCAAACCTTCTAACTCTGTTTTGTCCCCAGCAATGGAACCATATATTTCGGGGCGTAATTGCAATAACGCTTGACGTAAAGTTTCTCCAGAAACACCCATTGGCTTGTAAAAACCTCGGTTAAATAAATGACGCATAGTTAAATACATCCGTTCAATGGCGTGCGAACTTTCTTGAGCTCGTGTACGAATTAAGTTTTTTGTGTGAGTTTGCTTCATAAGTATCGTGCAAAGATACGTTAATTACCCGAATTATTTTTGGTCAAGATGTCCGCAATTTTTCGATCATTAGATAGCCGAGGCGTTTTATTTTGCCCTCCTAATTTGCCAATCGTTTTCATATAGTCTTGAAAACCGCCTTTTTTTACCTGAGTAATTTTTAAAGGCTGTAGCACTTTTCCTTGAATTAAATCCAAATAATAACTGTTTTGATGTTGAAGTTCTGCATCAATATGAGCGGCAAACACTTTAAAATCTTTTGGTGGATTTTCAAACTCTATAAACCATTCATGAAATGGCAACCCTTCTGCAGGAGCTATTTGAGGCGCTACTGTAAACTCGCTCACACTTACGTCTGTTGCTTTTAAAGCGCCCAATAGGGCTTGCTCCACTTCCTTCGCTATAACGTGTTCGCCAAAAGCAGAAATAAAGTGTTTAATACGCCCACTCACAATCACCCTAAAAGGCGCTAAAGATGTAAACTGAACTGTATCTCCTATGTTGTATCCCCACAGGCCTGCATTGGTTGAAATAATGATAACATAATTAACTCCAATTTTGACGTCTTTCAATGTTAATCGTAGCGGTGTTGTTTCAAAAAAAGTATCGGCAACTATAAACTCATAAAACATTCCTGAGTCTAACTGAAGTAACATCCCTGGTTCGTTTTGCCGATCCTGAAATGCAAAAAACCCTTCGCTGGCAGGGTACAGCTCTACACTGTCAACCGTTCTTCCAATTAAGCGTTCAAACTTTGAGCGGTATGGCTCATAATTAACCCCTCCAAAAATAAATAGATTGAAATTTTTGAATATCTCCCCCACTTTTTGCCCTTTTTCTTCAATCAGCTTTTCAAAATACATTTGAACCCAAGACGGAATCCCTGCTATAACAGACATGTCCTCGCTTAGCGTCTCTTGAACAATCATGTTTACTTTAGTTTCCCAATCCTCAATACAGTTTGTTTCTAGTGAGGGCAGTCTGTTTTTTTGAAGATATTTAGGCACATAGTGTGCTACAATTCCAGACAAGCGCCCAAGCTGTATCCCGTTTTTGGTTTCAAGGACGGGGCTTCCTTGTAAGAAAATCATTTTTCCAGATACAATTTTAGTGTTTCCTGTTTGATGGATATACATTAAGATTGCGTTTTTAGCAGCCTCAATATGCCCAGGCATACTTTCTTTAGTAATAGGAATATATTTAGCTCCCGAAGTCGTTCCAGAAGTTTTGGCGAAATACAACGGCTTCCCTTTCCATAGAATATTTTCTTGCCCTGCAACTACTTTTTCAACGTAAGGTTTCAATGCCTCATAATCTCGTACTGGAACACGGTCTACAAAATCTTGATGTGTATGTATATTTTTAAAATCATGATCAACCCCAAATTGAGTTGTAGCTGCCTGTGAAATTAAAGACTGAAATACCCGTTTCTGAGTATCAATAGGGTTAGAAGCCCATGTACTAATTTTTTTATAAACTCTAGCGGCATACAGTTTTGCAGCAAAGGCTTTTATTGATGGCATTTTGTTGGTTTTAAAAGTCAATAAAGGTGGTTGGGTTCAAAGGAATACCGTTATTCCACAATTCAAAATGTAAATGTGGTCCCGTACTCAATTCTCCTGAAGATCCAGAAATGGCAATCACTTCTCGTGATTTCACAAAATCGCCTTGCACTTTTGTGAGAGAGGAATTGTGCTTGTAAACAGAAATTAATTCTTCTCCATGATCGATGATGATAACATAACTTGCATCTGAAGTCCAAGATGCAAACAATACACGCCCGTCTGCAGTGGCCTTTACAGGTGTGTTTCTAGGAATAACAACATCTACAGCAAAATGTTTTTCATTAACGTCAAATCCAGAGCTTATAGGCCCATTAACAGGGGGGAAGAAGACAAAATCTGTAACGGTTGTCGCTGTGTCAAATAGATTATACTTGTCTTCATTACTTACTTTAGCCCTCAATATTGAATCTGCTTTTGAAGGATTTAAATTTAAGATGTCTGTATCGGCTTGAGCCGCTTTATAAATGGAATCTTTATTTATAACAACCGCACTAACTTCTCCTCGTAAAACTCTTTTAACAGAGCTAATATAGGTGTCATTAGTATTAATCACCTTTAGTAAAGAATCTGTTTTAAAATCCAACTCCAACGCTTGCTGTTGGAGCGCTGTGGAGGAATACCCCGGAATATATTCTCGTACTGGTGTAAACGCAATAAATACAGTAGTAATAGCTACAAGAAAAACAGCGATTATCGACCCTAAAACAAAAACATTTAGGCGCGTTAACTTGAAGGCTAAGCGTTCTTCAAAAGTATCTTCATTTAATACCACTAAGCGGTATTTATGAAGAAGTTTTTTTTTAAGTTTCTTTTTTCTGGCCATTATACTACAAAATTAATTAAAAATTAAGCGATTCTTGTGTTTATAACGGACTAAAGTTTGAAATAACTATTTATTTAATGGATAATTATTAACTTTGTAATCTAAATATATAACATCATGAACATATATATGTTACCCTTAGTTATTGGAGCGCCACAAATTATTTTAATTGTGGTAGTCGTTCTTTTGTTGTTTGGCGGCAAAAAAATTCCTGAACTTATGAAAGGTTTAGGCGGCGGAATTAAAGAATTCAAAAAAGCCAGTCAAGACGAAACAAAGGAGGGCGATAAAATTGAGGATAAAAAAGATTAAATAAATCCTAGCTTTGCCGGGTCTTATTGTTTAATCGATATCGATTGTATAATCGCTTCTACCTCGAAAATGTAGTCGCGTTTTCCAACGGAGGGCGCAAACACAAAACCTTCTGCAATCAAATACCGATTGTTTACCGTGTCTTCTAGCCAATAATTTATAAAAGGTCCGGACATAAAGGCGTCTTTTACTTGCCAAATACTTCGGGTTTCGAAACTATTTAACCCCCCCACTTTAGCATCCCCAAAAAATGGTGTGTATGCTTTTTCAGTTGTCATATAAGTCCCCTCAACAGGACCCGGGATGTATAGCTTTCCAATAGAATCACGTGTTCTTATCACGCGCTTCGCAAGCTCTTCCTTGGTTGTGTTTTCACCAAAAGGAAGCGTGTATACCATCAAATTCACTGTGCCTGTTTTTATATCTCTTCGTATCCATAAAAAATCCTCGGCTTGCTTGGCAATACGATAAATAGATGGAAACTGAATATTGATACCCAGCTTTTTGGAAATGTCGGAAGTATTAAATAATGATTTTTTGGTACGGCGTTGTTTTTCTTCTATCTCTTGTGCTTTAAAAACTTTACTAATCTTATCTTGATTTGTGACAAATTGATCGCTGATTTCCTGATTAGTCATTCCGCTTACCAAAACCATTCGTTGAGGAGAAGCGTAAGGGTTTTTATAAAATTTGGTAAAGGCAGATTCTCCTTTAATCACTTTCAAAACAAGACGTGTGTTTTTCACAAACCCTGAGAATACTGAAGATGGAATTTGTCGTAATGTAAGCTGCGGCTCGTCTTGTGGTAATCCATATAAAGGCGCTCCAATCGTAGATCGTATGGTTTCGCCAACCGAAGAATCCCATAAGGAATTGTCAATTACAACAGATAAATCATTGATATTTCCTGAAGATTGTGGCTTATAAACCTTCTTAGGGTCTGAAGAGTCACAAGCCGATAGGAGTATAAGTAAACAAAGGGCTTTTAAACAAAGTTTCATCGTTTAGTGTTTTAATTAGAAATAATTAACATCATTCCGGGTTTCAAATGACTGTCCCAAATATCGTTCCAATCTTTTAAATTTTGAAGCGAAATACCTGTTAATTTATTTGAGATGCTCCATAGCGAGTCTCCGGGCTTTACTAAATAGGTGGATTTATTAGTCGTGTTTTTTGAACGTTTTGCAGACGGTCTTGGTTTGCTAGGGGTGTACGCGGTCGGGTTTCGAGAATAGATTGTGAGTCGTTGTCCTATTTTTAAGTCGTTTGTTCTGAGTCCATTCCATTGTTTAATTTGACTTACTCTAACTCGAAAATTTCGAGCGATCTTACCTAAGTAGTCTCCTGATTTAACGCTATACCTAATTTTAGAATCGATTTCGAAAAACTGTGGTAATGGTTTTTCACGTGCTTCAAACTCCGCTTTTGCGGTGGCATAAATTTGTGTTTCATTTTGAATAAAATCACCAACTTTAGCGAGTGGAAGCCTAAGGGCATACGATTTGTGAGTTAAAACAGGAATAATGTCTAACTTATAAGAAGGGTTAAGATATTGAAGAACTTCAATTTTAGTGTCTGTAAGCTCTGCAATCTGATCTAAGGCAATCATTTGCTTCACATGAACCGTATCGGTAGCAATCATTGCTGGTTGATTCTGTTCTACTTGGAATCCGTGAGCGTCGGCATACTCAAACAAATATAGCGTTGCTAAAAAAGCTGGAAGATAGCCTGCTGTTTCGCGTGGTAAAAACGGGCGTATATTCCAATAATTTTGATAACCTCCCGATCTTCTGATCGCTTTTGTCACATTTCCAGGACCCGAATTATAGGCTGCAAGCGCAAGATCCCAGTCGCCAAATATCTTGTACAACGCTGCTAAATATTCAGCGGCCGCATTAGTCGACCGTAAAGGATCACAGCGTTCATCAACATAACTACTTACTTCAAGGCCATATTGCTTGCCTGTAGCAAACATAAATTGCCATAGACCTGTTGCGCCCACACGTGATTTAGCGCGTGGCTTTAAAGCGGATTCAACAACTGCCAAATATTTAAGTTCTAACGGTAAGTTGTGTTTATCTAAAACCGCCTCAAACATTGGGAAATAATAGTGACTTCGGCTCAAAAGCGTTTCCGTCGATTGCTTTCTGTTTTTCAAATAGCCTTTAATTACACTTTCTAAGGAGGGGTTGTAACCGATATTAAAGGGCGTTTTGGCGTCAAGTACAGCAAGTCGTTTTTTGAGGGTGTCTGTTGGTAATTCTGGATAATAAACTGCTTCGTATGTCTGGCTGGAAACAGCATTCGTTAGGGTATCATATAGCGTGTTGCTATACAATTCACTACGCCAACGTTCTTCAAGCTTTTCAACTTTGAGAATACGCAGCTGAACAGAATCAATTGCGGGCGGAGTTTCAACAGTCAAACTGTCAGCGTTTTGAGCTTGTAATAGCCCAAAATTTAATACCCCTAAAAATAAAAACAGTCTACATTTCATCTTACAAAACATCTATTCGTTGTGAACGCTACTTTAATCAAACGAACCCCTTATTCAGAAATTGCAGCAATCCCAGGAAGGGTTTTTCCTTCTAAACTTTCAAGCATTGCGCCGCCTCCAGTACTGACATAGCTTACTTTATTTTCGAAACCAAACTGTTTTACAGCGGCTACAGAATCACCACCACCAACTAGAGAGAATGCGCCGTTTTTAGTTGCTTCTGCAATGGAATCGCCCAATGCAATCGTTCCTGTAGAAAATGATTCCATCTCAAAAACACCTAAAGGTCCATTCCATAAAATAGTTTTACATTGCTGTACAACCTCATGAAATAGCGCTTTCGATTTTGGACCACAATCTAAACCTTGCCAGTTTTCTGGAATCGCTCGCACATCAACAACTTGTGTGTTGGCGTCATTACTAAAGTCATCAGCAGCCAATACATCAACAGGGATGTGGACTTGGACGTTTTTGGCTTTTGCGCGTTCAAGAATTTGAAGGGCTAACTCCATTTTATCATCTTCACAAATAGAGTCTCCAACATGGCCGCCTTGTGCTTTTACAAACGTAAAAGTCATGCCTCCGCCAATAATTAAATGGTCTACTTTGTCTAAAATATTATCTATAATTGTAATTTTAGAAGATACTTTTGCACCACCTAAAATTGCCAAAACAGGCTTTTCCCCCGTTTTCATGACCTTATCAATGCTTTCAATTTCCTGAGCAAGTAAGCTTCCAAAGGATTTGTTTTCTGGAAAAAATTGCGCAATAATAGTGGTAGAGGCATGGGCTCTATGCGCTGTTCCGAAAGCATCATTAATATAAAAGTCTCCTAATTTAGAAAGTGACTCTGCGAAATTAAGATCTCCTTTTGTTTCTTCAGAATGGTAACGCAAATTTTCTAATAAGAGAACTTCACCAGGCTTTAGATTTGCAGAAGCATTTTGAGCTTCTTCTCCAATACAGTTACTTGAAAAAATGACATTAACACCCAGAACTGTTTCAAGAGTACTTACAATATGACGTAATGAAAACGCTGGCTCTTGAGCTTTTGGTCGTCCCAAATGAGACATCAAAATACAGCTTCCACCATCTTCCAAAACCTTTAGAATCGTTGGTTTTGCAGACACTATTCTTGTAGCATCCGCGACTTCAAATTGCTCATTTAGTGGCACATTAAAATCGACGCGTATTAATGCTTTAGTGTTTTTAAAATTTACGTTCTGTATTGTTTTCATTTCTTCAAAAATATGGATTAATTTATAAGGACTCAAAGGTAAGTATTTCTTTTAGCCTATGAAATGTACGTTTAAGAAAGTTATAGAAAAGCCGTGAAAAAAATTATATTCTTAATTTGTAATCTTTAAGATTGAGAGTGTCTAAATTTCAGTATAAGATTCAATTAAATCTGCTATCTTTGTTTTATGACTTTTGAGACTATTATAGGCCAATCTTTTTTAACAACACACTTGAAGCAAGGGATTGATTCTGGTCGTATTCCACATGCACAGCTTTATGTTGGTAAACAAGGGGTCGGTGCACTTCCAATGGCCATTGCCTATGCCGATTATTTAATGACGCATCAAGAAAGTGGGGTGGGCAATATGAATCCACTAACTCATCCCAATATTCATTTTGTATACCCTGTGACTACAAGCGACAAAGTCAAGTCTAAACCAATCTCAACGAATTATCTTTCCGAATGGCGTTCTTTTATTGAAACGAACCCTTATGGATCTATTAATGATTGGTATGATGTCGTTGGAGTAGGAAATAAGCAAGGCGCTATTGGGGTCGAAGAAGCGAATGATATTGTTTCCAAAATGTCCTTGAAAGCTTTTAATGGCGGCTATAAAGTAATGATTGTTTGGATGGCAGAAAAAATGAATACAGGGTGTGCGAATAAGCTCCTTAAATTAATTGAGGAACCTGCGGACAAAACAATTATCATTCTAGTAACGGAAGACGAAGAACAACTTATCAACACAATACGATCGCGCTGTCAAACAGTACATTTGAATTTGCTTTCTGAGGATACTATCAAGGAAACACTAATCTCTACGCACAATACAGAAGCTGGATTAGCGCAAAACATTGCCCACCAATCAGAGGGAAGCTACCGACGCGCACTCGATTTACTGCGTCAGGAGCCTGAAGATCTTCAGTTTGAGGCGTGGTTTATAGCGTGGGTTCGAACAGCGTTTCAAGCCAAAACCAACAAACAATCTATTAATAATTTAATGGCTTGGAGTGACGAAATCTCTAAAGCTGGGCGTGAGATCCAAAAGCAATTCTTGGATTACAGCTTGCGCTTTTTTAGACAAGCACTACTGTATAATTATGGGGCTAAAAGCTTGGTTTTTATGGTTTTAAGTGACAAGTCATTTAAGTTTGAAAATTTTGCGCCATTTATAGATGCTTCGAATATTGCTGAGATATCTAAAGAAATTGAATTGGCAAACTACCACATCGAACGCAATGCTAATGCGAAGATTGTTTTGACTGATTTATCAATCAAATTAACGCGGTTATTACATTTGAAAAAAGCTTAGTTTTTAACGTAACCGTCGTTGAGAGCTTTTAAAATCTCTTGTGTTAAATCTGAGGACTCTTCACCATACAGAACACTTCCTGCTTCATTACTCCCTAAAATGTAGTTATAGTTATTTGATTTTCCGTAAGCTCTAACAAAGTTTTTGACCGTTTTAATTAGAGAGTCATTAAGTGTTTGGCTTTCTTGTGCAATTTGTTGTTGTTCAAACTGAACACGTTGAGACAATACTTGTTCTTTTTGCTGAAGCTCTTGTGATAATTTCTGGACATCTGCTTGTGACATTTTTCGTGCTCGTAACTCCGCTTCTTTTATTTCTAATTCAAAGGCTGAGCGCAAACTATCGGTGCGAGATTTGAAAGCATCAATTTTTATTTGAAGGTTTGCTTCAATATCAACACGTTCTTGGTATTCATTAATAAGAACCCCATTATCCACAAAACCAATTTTTTGCTGTTGGCAAGCGGTGAAACTTAGTATCGTTAAAAATGCAATCGCTAATTTTTTCATGTCGGAGTAATTTGTTTGTGAATACAAAAGTAAATAAAGTAATCATAATATTGTAAAAATAATTGCTGGAGTTGCATTATAAACAAAACTTATCGGCCTGTTAGGTTGTGATTGTAAAAAACTATTTAATTTGACCCACACAAACCGCGCTTAATTTAAACACTATAAAAACTTAAGGTCTATATAAGGAGCCAGTCGAAAAAGACGCCTAAACAAGCTTAAAATACTAATTAGTATTTTTTAAAACATATATAAGCGAGGAATATTCGCCAGAAGTTGCTGCTTTAAGATTCGACAACAATCCAATCCAAAAACTGCCTAAAACACGATGGGACCCTGTTTTTAGCTTATTTGAAAGCAAACTCACATAATAGGCGTCCAATGGCAAAGGGTGTGTGGACTCTAATCGCATTTGAACAGTTGAAAACAACTTAGGAATCGAACGCTGTGAAAAATGCCAAAGGTGTCTTGGTGCATCATACGCCGCCCAATGCTCTTTAAAATAAAAGGCATCAAAACTTTTAAAATTTGGGACAGCCACAACAATGCGGCCGTTTGGTTTTAGTAGTTTGTGAAATAATTTAATATCATCTTCTAAATTAGGAAGATGCTCAAGCACATGCCAAAGCGTAATCACATCAAAAGATTTTGACTGAAGTTGACGTAAGGTTTCTGTATCAAAAACAGAATTCTCTGCTTTGATGTTTGCTAGATTCCTGGCAGATGCGTTGGGCTCAACTCCTGTAACGATCCAGCCATTATTTTTAGCAGCTCTTAAAAAATACCCGGTACCTGCTCCAACATCCAATAAGGCTGCATGCTTGGATTGAAATGGTTTTAAAAGGCGCAGCTTTCGTCGAGTGGAAACATGCCTAGCTGCGTGGTATAAGAAATCGAAAAGGGAGCGTCGTTGGTTGGTATGAGAAATATAATTTGTAGTAGGGTAGTAGCTTGAAAGTTCAGTGTCTGAAGGCTTAGGATGTGTATACAACAACTCCCTGGACGCATCATAAATGAGCTCAAAAGAATCCCCGCTAACGGAATGGTCTTTAACTTTTATGCTGGGATTGTGTGTCTTCATATCGTGTTCCACGTGGAACAATTACAATTAATTATCGCCCCATATAGACTAAAAGTACAGAAATGTCATTTGGAGATACACCGCTAATACGCGACGCTTGAGCAACTGTTGTAGGTTGAACTTTTTTTAATTTTTCTCTAGCCTCATAGCTCATAGACTTGATTTGCGAAAAGTCAAAATTTGATGGGATTTTTACATACTCTAAACGCGTTAGTTTATCTGCATTATTTTTTTCCTTAGTTATGTATCCCGAATATTTCACCTGAATCTCTGCTTGTTCAATAACCTCGCTATCTAAATTATTGGATGTAATATACTTCTCTACAGCTTCAAATTTGCGAACATCTTCAATACCAATATTGGGTCTCGAAAAGATTTTAAACATTTTATCTGACTGACGAATAGGGGCAGATTTTTTACTTTCCAACACTGGATTCGCCTCTTCTGGCTTTACGCTTTGAGTTCTAAAAAACCCTACAAACGCTTCGGCTTTAGACAACTTTTCTTCCATGCGTTTTAGTCGTTTTTCACTCGCAATACCTAATTCATAGCCTTTTGGCGTCAATCGAATGTCGGCATTATCTTGACGTAATAAGGTGCGGTACTCAGCCCGAGACGTAAACATACGGTAAGGCTCTTCAGTTCCTTTTGTTATGAGGTCATCAATTAATACTCCGATGTATGCCTCGTTTCTTTTAAGAATAAATGACTCCTTTTCTTGGACTTTTAAACTCGCGTTGATTCCTGCCATTAACCCTTGAGAAGCGGCTTCTTCGTAGCCTGTTGTCCCATTAATTTGTCCCGCAAAAAACAAGCCTTTTATTAGCTTCGTTTCTAAAGAATGTGTCAATTGCGTAGGAGGGAAGTAGTCATATTCAATGGCATATCCTGGTCTAAAAAACTTGACATTTTCAAATCCTTTTACAGCGCTTAGTGCTTTGAACTGGACGTCTTCTGGTAATGATGTTGAAAACCCATTAATATAATACTCTACAGTATTCCACCCTTCGGGTTCAACAAAGATTTGGTGACGATCTTTGTCTGCAAAGCGATTAATTTTATCTTCTATAGAAGGGCAGTATCGAGGCCCTAAACTCTGGATTCGTCCATTAAACATGGGGGAGCGATCAAAGCCTTCCCTCAACAAGTTATGGACCTCCAAACTTGTGTAAGACATATGGCAAGAGCGTTGGTTTGACAACGGTTTTGTGGCGTCTGAATATGAAAATTTTTCTGGAGAAACATCGCCTGGCTGTTCAATCATTTTAGAAAAATCTAGAGAACGTCCGTCCACTCTTGGAGGTGTACCTGTTTTCATTCGGCCCGACTCAAACCCTAAATCGACTAGTTGTTCTGTAATTCCAGTTGCTGCTTTTTCTCCAGCGCGTCCTCCTCCAAAATTCTTATTACCAATATGGATTAAACCATTAAGAAATGTGCCATTAGTTAACACCACCGATTTAGCTCTGATTTCTAACCCTAAAGATGTTTTCACACCCTTGACCACATCACCTTCAATAACAAGACCCGTAACCATTTCTTGATAAAAATCTAAATTATCAGTCTGCTCAAGCAGTGTTCTCCAGTCTTCAGCAAAACGCATTCGATCACTCTGTACGCGTGGACTCCACATCGCTGGACCTTTGGACTTGTTAAGCATTTTAAACTGAATGGCAGAAGTGTCGCTTACAATACCACTATACCCTCCAAGAGCGTCAATTTCACGTACAATCTGTCCCTTAGCAATTCCTCCCATAGCAGGATTGCAAGACATTTGTGCTATGTTTTGTAGATTCATTGTAACAAGCAGCGTATGGCTTCCCATATTAGCTGCGGCTGCGGCTGCCTCGCTTCCCGCGTGACCACCACCAACCACAATAACGTCATAAATTTTATCAAACATGGTTTACTCTATTAATGTTCCACGTGGAACAAATCGTTTGCAGCTGCAAATATAGGGCTTTAGAAAATTAATAGCCCTGTTGTTGAAGATAGAACTCTTCCTTGGAACGCATCGTTGCTGTTTGGCTAGTAGATTTATCTTTGTATCCACAGTAATGCAAAACGCCATGTGCCATAACCCTTGAAAGCTCAGCTTCGAAAGTTTGATTGAAATCGCTGGCGTTTTCACGGACACGTTCAATAGAAATAAAAATTTCACCGTGAATCTCTTTGCCTACAGAGTAGTCAAAACTAATAACATCAGTCAGCGTATCATGGTCGAGAAACTCAACATTAAGTTTGTGTAGAAACTCATCATCACAAAACACAATTGAGACCTCGCCTTCATTGTAAGATTCTTGTGTGATAATTGAACTCAACCAATCAGCAGTCTGTTTAGGTGCTGTAATTTGAAATGGTATTTCTGAATGGAAACTAATCATTATTATTCTTAAAATAGTCCTGTACCTTCAACTTGTACTTCTGACGCAAAGGTAAGCTTTGTCGGTTTAATATCTCTGTGGTATTAAAGTATTGTTTGATGGTTTCTAGACTCGGGACTGGAACCTGAAAACGCCCTGAGTTATTAGTGTTGGAAACACGCTTAGTGTCCTCACCTTGTTGCTGAACTGCCTTCTCTAGTTTTAATAACTGATGTTTTAACGCTGTCATATCCTCGAGTGATTTGCTTGTAAGTCCTTGATTGATAAGGTTTTGTTCTATTTTTTCCATGGCATCAAGAAGCGTATTCCCGTTACCTCTTAAGCCGTTTTTATCTAATAAATCTTGGAGTGCATTACGCAAGCTTTGTTGTTTTTTGAAAATCTCAAACAACTCTCCTGTGTCCACTTCGGAATCGCCCTCTTGTACGCTTTGTCCGTTTTGACCGCCGTTTACACCGTCTTTTCCCTGCTTGCCGTTCTTACCACTTTGTCCCTCCTTTGAGCTAAGACTCCCTTCCTTACCTTCATCAGAGCTCTGTTGAGAACCGTCCTTCCCTTTCTCTGAGCCCTCTTGTTCACCGTTTGGCTGTCCTGAAGATTTACCGAGCTCTTTTTCCATCTGTTTATTCAATTCCTCTTGACTCATTATAATGTCTGGAAGCTGCATTTCGCCTTCGCCTTGACCTGGCGATATTTGCATTTGCATTTCCATATTATCCAACGTATTGCTTAACTTATCGGCTAAGGAATTTGTCGCCGAAACAACAAATTGTTGAGCACCTATCGCCTTGCGAAAACTGTTCTCAGAAAGTAACTCAAGGCTTTTATCAATATTAAAATAAACTTCTGTAATTTCTTTATTTATAGGTTCTGAAATCTTTGGTTGCCTGAGCGACAAAGAAAACAGGCTGTCGTCAATGTGTTCAAAGTGTTCACGCAAATCATTTTGCTTTACAAGACGTTTCGCATAATCGGTGTTGGTATTAGAAGAGGACTGAAACCGCTTCATGAGGGCTTCTTGATCAAATGAAAACAATAGTAAATTATCTAGAATTTTACGCAGCATATCAATGTCTTCGCGCATTTGCTCACCGCTTCCGCTACTCATTTGTTGAGCCATTTGCTGACTCATTTGTTGCATTTTTTGTGCCGCCTTTTGTTGGCTTTTTTGTGCCTTTTTGGAACGCTTGCTTTGTTCTTGAGTGTCTGAAGACCCCTCTTTTTTACCTAAGTCCTCGCTTGCTTGTTTCTGGTCATTTTTAATCGATTCTTCTAGGCTTGGGTCGTCAGGTAATGCTAAAGGTTTTGAAAGGCTCTCGTTATCTTTTCTTAAAGCATCTAGATCTTTTTGAAGATCCTCAAATTCAGTGTTCAGCTTGTCTTGCGCTTCCTTGGTGTTATTTTCTTCTGAAGCCTTAGATAATTCTGTTTGTTCTTCAGAGAGTACGTCTAGGGTGGTTTTAATTTGTTCTGCTTTTTTAGTGACATAAAAACGCTTAGTGAGTTCCAATAATTGTTCTAAACTGCGTTGTTTGTTTTTGTTTTGCTTCGCCATGTCATCCAATTTCTCGGCTAGGGCTTCTTTATTAATTTTATCCGTAACTTTCTTCAGCTCTTCCAGTAACTTTTCATCTTTTTTGAGAGCCTCCTGCTGTGCTTCAAGGCGGTTTTCTAAGGCATCTTTAAAAGGATCCTCAGCATTAGATTTCTCAAACTGGTTTAAATTTTCCTGCATTTTCTTGTTGAAATTTTTCAACATCTTGTCCTGTGCTTGTTGACGCTCTAAAAATGACTTTAACTTTTGTTGATCACTAAAATTAAGCTGTTCCTTTTCTTTTTGATTTTTGGAGAGGGTTTCCAAGTTTTTATCTTGTTCGGATAACGCATTTAATGCCTTTTGAAATTCCTTAGTTAATTCGTTTTGTTCTTTAAGCTGAAGGTCTTGAATTGTGTTTTCGCTTTTGGAATTATAATTAAATACACGGCTTCGTGTTGTTTTAGTGTTGTGAAAAGGGTCGTTGTCTGCAACTTCAAAATAGAGTGCATAGGCAGTGTCGTCAATGAGCTCTAAGTTGGAAGGGAAAGCATGAGTAAACTCTTGAAAGGTTGTAGCGTTGGATGGTAAAACGAGTTCAGAACGATTAGCCATATCGTCGACAGGGTAATAGAAAAGTTTTAAGTTACTGATGCCATAATCATCAGAGATTTGGCCATAAAAATACAACGATTCCTGAAGGGTTGAGTCTTGTTTCATTTCAACCTTGATCGCTGGCGATTGGTCCTTAACCGATTTTATAGAAAACGTAAGACGTTCATAATTTTTAAGCTGAGTATTACTCGTTTGTATGGTATAATTTAAAGATTCAAAAACACGTTTGCTGTAGTAAAAATTGTGGGTGTTTTGATTAAAAAAAGCTATGGTATCTTTATAAGCAAACGCCACTGTATCGGTTGATTTGGTTCGTAAATCCCACCTCAGTATAGTGCCTTCAGGAATTGTGGCATTGCCGTTGTTTGTAATGTTCTCATCGCTTTTGCCTGTATAGGCTGGATAATCTAGATACATGTCAAAACTCAACAATACAGGAATAGGCGACACCTCTAAGCGGTAGCGTTTAGACTCCAATTCATTGGCTGTTAAGCTGAAATTAAGAGCAAATTTTGGTTGAGTAAAGGTATATTCAAAAACCCCTAGTTGGGTTTGACTAAGAATATAAGCTTCTTCATTATAAACAATTTGAACATCTTCTGGCACCACAGACCCAACGGTTTTGACGACTACCGTAAAAGGAGTGTTTTCAATAGCTTCAAGACTCGTGTTCATTACAAAAAACTCAAACGGAGCAGGTGGAGCGTAGGCTGTTTTGTAATTCACAACACGGTCTAGACTATCGGTGAATACAGCTTGTTTACCAAACAAGATACACACAAAAATAATAAGAAGTGGCGCTGCTGCATACCGCAAATATTTAAGATTATCAGAGAAATTGACCGCACTTTTAAAAGGGATTATGCTTAAGTTTTTCGATTTTTGTTCGATGCTGGCTAATAGAAATTCCGTTTGTTCCGATTGTTGATTGAGCTGAAGAACGTTTAAAAGTTTGTCTTTCACTTCTGGAAAATGATCGCCCACAATTTTTGATGCGGCTTCAAGGTTAATGCCGTTTTGGAGTTTAAAGTATTTGGCTAACGGAATTAATATAAACCCATAAAACAAAAGTGCTTCAACACCAATACCACCAGCAAACAAAAGCCGTCGACCAAAAGAATTCAACCAAAAAAAATGCTCTATACTCAGTATTAGAAAAACATATAGCAATCCTATGGCGAAAAACAACAACGCACCTTTTAAAAGCGCACTGATATAATAGCGCCTAATAAAGTGTTCGAGTTTTTGCTCTATAAGATAAAAGCTGTCCAAGTGTGATTCGTTTTGAGGTACTAAAATTACAATAATAATCCATAATGCGTGTGCGTTAATATTGATTTGTGAAAAATTATTAGTGTGCGAAAACGAAAGGGGTAAGCGTTCTGATTGTTGCCTTGATAATAAAACGCTACCGTAGAAATCCATTTGTATGGTTGGTGTACAAAAACTAGTGTTTACATAAAAGATGGGTTGTAAACAAAAAGAATAGGTAGCACCTGTTTATTTCACAACGCAGAAGACTACGTTATAGCTGTGTGGCTGATTGTCCAAGTCTAAAAGGAACTATTGATGATCTGATCATTTTTAGAATGGATAAAAGTAAATTTTTAATTATCAAACAAAAGGATTTATACAGCAGAAGAGGGCTTTTATGCAATGGTTTTGGCTGTGACTGGTATTTTAAAAATAATGCTGTTTTATTTACATCAAAACGGAAAGAATCACAAAACATTTAGTAAATTAGAGGCATAAACGCGAAGCTAACTAAACACAAACGCTACTTTATAAACCAAAAAGCTGAATGGAGTTAGACATTTATCAAATTGATGCCTTTGCAGAAAGTGTATTTGGAGGCAACCCAGCTGCGGTCTGCCCTTTAGACGAATGGATGGATGCGGCGATTATGCAAAAGATTGCTGAAGAAAACAATTTATCAGAAACAGCATTCTTTGTTGGAAAAGAAGATAGCTATGAAATTCGATGGTTTATGCCTCATGGCGAAATTGATCTTTGTGGACACGCTACTTTAGCTTCTGCTTATGTTATCTTCAATTACTTGGAACCTCATTTGGAACTTATACGTTTTGACTCTAAAAGTGGTGTTTTGAAAGCTCAAAAATCTAAAGAAGATACCATTGTTCTAGATTTTCCCTCGCGACCTCCAAAAAAAATAGACCTCCCAAAAGCGGTGTTTTCTGCGTTTAATTATAAACCCATAGATGCTGCGGCTAGTAGAGACTTAATCTTACGTTTTGATTCTGAAGAGGAAATTAGGACTCTTAAATGTGATGTACGTACTCTAAAAGAATTACCCTATTTATGTGTTATTGCGACCGCAAAAGGCCGTGAGGCCGATTTTGTGTCTAGAGTGTTTGATGCAAATGCATCAATACCCGAAGACCCTGTTACGGGTTCTGCACACGCGTCTTTAATTCCATATTGGCAGAAAAGATTGAATAAAACGGATTTTTATGCCAAACAATTATCGCAAAGACAGGGCGATTTAATTTGTAGCATTGACAATGACAGAGTATACATCGCGGGGAAAGCCGTTTTATACCTTAAAGGAACTATTTATATCTCTTAATACTAGTAAAATAATTAATTGCTATAAACACGCTGCTAACTTTTTAAAAAACTATTACCACTAATACTATCGTAGAAAGTCATGAGGAAAATACTGAAATACCTGAAAAAATTACGTTTGCAAAAAAAAGTATACTTAAAGGAATACATCCCAATAAAAAAGACAGCTCCAGAAAAAACAATCCCCGTTGTTACGGCATGGAAAGGTCTAGAACTGATTATTGAAGATATATTAAATCAGTTTAATATTGAACGAGGGAGTTGTATTGAGTTTGGTGTAGAGTTTGGGTTTTCGTCAGTGGTGTTCTCAAATTACTTTAAAACGGTTAAGGGAGTTGACATATTTATTGGTGATGAGCATACCACACATAAAGGCGACCATTATGAGCAAACGAGAAACTCTTTAGTTGACTTCAAAAACATTGAATTATTTAAATCTGACTATAGAGATTGGATAAAAAAAGACACAAATCAATATGACTTTGCCCATGTTGATATTGTTCATAACTACAAGGAAACATACGAATGTGGTCTTTGGGCGGTACAACACAGTAAATGCTGTATTTTCCATGACACAGATAGTTTTATAGAAGTAAGGCGTGCGGTGTATGATATCGCAAAAAAAACAGGAAAGCGCGTGTATAATTACCCTCATCATCATGGGTTGGGAATTATTGTTTAAAACGCACAATTCGGATCGTTTGGCCTAATCCGGTATTTTGTTTTTTAACGCCCTAGGCTACAACACGAATCCCTTCGTATGGTTAGTGCAAAAAAAATAGTGTCACTGTAAAAGAGCGTTGTAAGTAAAAGCGTGAACAGCGATTATAAATTATAGAATCCTGTATGAGTAAAATTAAAAAGGATGATGTATCGGCCTGGAAGAATTTAGAATAACCTCTAAAACAGAAAAATGAAAGTTACTGCAGAAAAGAATGAAAAAGTCGCTAAGCTGTACTTTGCGTCCATTTATCCGCTTTACTTGAACAGGCTGGAGAAAAATGGCAGAACAAAAGAAGAGCTCAACCAAGTCATAGAATGGTTTACTGGTTTTGATAAAGATGATTTACAAGCGCTGATTAAAGAGAACGTAACTTTTGGAGCGTTTTTTCAAAAGGCTACAATACATCCTAACGCACATATGATTAAAGGCGTTGTTTGTGGGTATCGAATTGAAGACATCGAAGATGAATTTGAACTGTATAAACAATGTAGACGTATGGAAAAACTCATTGATGAATTGGCAAGGGGGCGAAAAATGGAGAAAATTTTACGAAAAGAAAAACGTTGAAGCTTTAAAGAATCTCGAATCTTAACAAAACACCCACAAGGAAAAGCTGGGGTAAATATCCTCAAGGAAAAATATGACTTCATAAAGACCTTTATTCTAAAAACCGTCACAGATCATAACGAAATAACCTTTGTTAAATTATCAGATTTGGCGGTAGAAGCATTGAGCCCTACGTTTGACGGAAAAGTAGTCTGGTACATTGTAACGGTGAAACTGGATTTGGAGGCACGCGCTATTATTGAACGTATCCCAAAAACAAATCCACACAAACTGAGATTGAAAAAATAATCATATAAATGAGGAGTGTGTTCAGTTAAAAAACAAAATAAACTCTCAGTCCTTATCAATCCCTTCTAACTTTCATAAAAACCACGCCTATTTCTTTGGGGAATGCGCCCAGCAATTCTATCTTTGTAGCACTAATACAAGACCATGAACACTCCTATTCGCGTACGATTTGCACCAAGCCCTACAGGGCCACTCCATATTGGAGGTGTGCGAACCGCTCTTTTTAATTATCTATTTGCAAAAAAACACGGCGGCACCTTTGTGCTTCGTATAGAAGATACCGACCAAAAACGCTATGTTGATGGTGCTGAAGATTATATCGTAAATGCACTAGATTGGTGTAATATTCCGTTTGATGAAGGTCCTGGAAAAGATGGTGGTTTTGGCCCATATAGACAAAGTGAGCGTAAGCATTTATACAAACAGTATGTCGATTTACTAATTAAAAATAACAAGGCATATTATGCGTTTGACACAGCGGAAGCGCTAGACGAAGAGCGTAAAAACCACGAAACAAAAGGTAAAACTTTTATCTATAATTGGCACAACCGAACACGAGGTCGATTGATTAATTCCTTGGTGTTATCCAAAGAAGAGGTGGCTAAAAAAATTGCAAATGGCGACGACTATGTCGTGCGTTTTTTGGCGCCTCAGGACGAAATTCTTGAACTTACGGACCGTGTTAGAGGCCAAATAAAAATTGACACAAACACTCTAGATGATAAAGTGTTGTTTAAGTCGGATGGAATGCCCACTTATCACCTCGCTAATGTGGTCGACGATTATTTAATGAAAATCACACACGTCATACGTGGTGAAGAATGGTTGCCATCACTAGCTTTACACCAACTGCTCTATGCGGCATTTGGTTGGGAAGCGCCTGAATTTGCACACTTACCATTGATACTAAAACCCACAGGAAAAGGAAAATTAAGCAAACGGGATGGTGATAAACTAGGGTTTCCAGTGTTTCCGCTAAATTGGGAAGACCCCTCTACAAATAGCACTTCAAAAGGCTACAAAGAAAGCGGTTACTTTGCAGGAGCGGTCATCAATTTCTTAGCATTCTTGGGGTGGAACCCTGGCACAGAACAGGAACTTTTTGACTTGAATGAACTTGTAGAAGCGTTTAACTTAAAAAATGTAAACAAAGCCGGAGCTCGCTTTGATCCAGATAAAACAAAATGGTTCAACCATCAGTACATGCAGAAAGCAGAAAATGACGATCTGACATCAGCATTTATAAAGGTAACTCCAGAGCTTGCGCCTATAGACACCGGTTTTGTAAAGCTTGTGGTTAACCTCATCAAAGAACGCGCAACCTTTCCTTCAGAGTTTTGGGGATTGAGCCACTACTTTTTCAAAGCGCCTGAAAACTTTGCAGAAGCAGCACTTAAAAAAGCGTGGAAAGAGCACTCTAAAGACCTTATGCTACAATTGATTACGGTTCTTGAAACAGCCGACGACAGTAGTGTTGAGGCGCTTCAAGACACTGTGAAAGGATGGATCACCCGAAACGAAATCGGCTTTGGAAAAATCATGATGCCACTTAGGGTGGCGCTTGTGGGTGCGCTTGAAGGAGTTGATGTTTTTGATATTATGTACTTAATTGGATCGTCCGAAACCATCAAACGGATCCAAACCCTTATTGACCGTCATTAATAAATCTAATGTTGTGTAAGAAATTTGATTACTTTTGCCTTCGCATACAACGCATCTTGAACTAGAGTAAATGAAGCATATTAGAAACTTTTGTATCATCGCCCATATTGACCACGGTAAAAGCACCTTGGCAGACCGTCTATTGGATTTTACTGGCGCCGTAACCGAGCGTGAAAAGCAAAGCCAATTACTAGACAGTATGGATTTAGAGCGGGAGCGTGGTATTACCATCAAGTCGCATGCGATTCAAATGGAGTATAACTATAAAGGTCAAGACTATATTTTAAATTTAATTGACACGCCTGGTCATGTCGATTTTAGCTATGAAGTCTCTCGATCAATCGCAGCCTGCGAAGGCGCGCTTTTAATTGTCGATGCCGCTCAAAGTATTCAAGCGCAAACCATTTCAAACTTATACTTAGCACTAGAAAATGATTTAGAAATTATTCCTGTTTTAAATAAGGTTGATTTACCAAGTGCAAACCCCGAAGAAGTAACCGATGATATTGTAGAGCTGCTAGGATGTGATGCCTCAGAAGTGATTCCTGCAAGTGCAAAAACAGGGATTGGGATTGAAGCGATTCTGACTGCTATTATAGAAGCTATTCCACCGCCAAAAGGCGATCCAGAAGCACCACTACAAGCGCTTGTTTTTGATTCTGTTTACAACTCTTTCAGAGGGGTTGAAACGTATTTTAAAATTGTAAATGGTAGTATTAAAAAAAACCAACAGGTAAAATTTATAGCAACTGGAAAAGTATATGGTGCAGATGAGGTCGGAACTTTAAACCTCACCCAAACGCCAAAAAAAGAAATTAAAACTGGTGATGTTGGATACCTTATTACAGGGATAAAAGATGCGCGTGAAGTAAAGGTTGGAGATACCATTACAGATGCAAAATTCCCAACAACCGAAGCCGTAGAGGGGTTTGAGGATGTTAAACCCATGGTTTTTGCAGGACTTTATCCCGTGGATACCGAAGAATACGAGGAGCTTCGTGCGTCTATGGAAAAGCTACAATTAAATGATGCGTCCTTGGTGTTTCAGGCAGAAAGTTCTGCGGCATTAGGGTTTGGTTTTCGATGTGGCTTTTTAGGAATGTTGCATTTAGAGATTATACAAGAACGTTTAGAGCGTGAATTTAATATGACGGTAATTACAACCGTTCCTAACGTATCTTACCATGCTTACACGCGTAAGAATCCTGATACGATTGTCATACTTAATAATCCAACAGATTTACCTGATCCTTCTGGGTTAGACCGAATTGAAGAGCCTTATATTAAAGCCTCTATCATCACAAAGTCTGATTTTGTTGGTAATGTGATGTCGTTATGTATTGAAAAACGTGGACAAATTACAAGTCAAAATTACTTAACTCCAGAGCGCGTAGAACTAACTTTTGATATGCCTTTGGCAGAAATCGTGTTTGATTTTTATGACCGATTGAAAACCGTTTCAAAAGGTTATGCATCCTTTGATTATTCACCAATTGGAATGCGCGTTTCAAAATTAGTACGTGTCGATGTGTTGTTAAACGGACAAACTGTTGATGCGCTTTCGGCATTAATTCACATAGAAAACTCAGTTACTATAGGCAAAAAAATGTGTGCCAAACTAAAAGAACTCATCCCAAGACAACAATTTGACATTCCCATTCAAGCGGCGATTGGCGCAAAAATTATTTCTAGAGAGACTGTGAAGGCGGTTCGTAAAGATGTCACTGCCAAGTGTTATGGCGGCGATATTTCAAGAAAACGAAAGCTTTTAGAAAATCAGAAAAAAGGTAAAAAACGAATGCGTCAGGTCGGAAGTGTTGAAATTCCTCAAGAAGCATTTATGGCTGTTCTTAAGCTCAACGATTAATCTGATTTTTGGTTTTTATAGTTTTAAAGAAAGTCTTATATTTCAGGATAATCTTTAAACATAAAATTGATTGAACGCTATTGCTTTTAAAACGATTGGAATTGGAGTTACTTTTTCTCCAAATTTAGAGGCCAACATCAATGAAGCGGCGCGCTTTGCGCTGTGTTTTGGTAGTAAATTAGTACTCATACATGTCGGCGAGGCCTCTGAAGAAAAATCAAAAACGTTTTTAAAATTTTTAAGTCCTTTCAAAAGCAAAAACCTTGACTACGAAGTCTTGTTTAAATCTGGCGACCCTGTTGATGTGATTTTGTCTTCTGCACAAGAAAAAAAGGTGGACTTACTTATTATTGGAGCACTTAAAAAAGAGAATTTTTTAAAATACTATCTTGGATCCATCGCCCGAAAAATTACACGACAAGCCAACTGTTCTGTACTGCTTTTAATCAACCCCTCAATAGAGCGTGTTCCATGTAAACACATCGTTGTCAACGGCTTAAAAGACCCTAAAACAAAAGAGACTGTTACAACCGCATTTTTGGTTGGCCATAAATTAGGGGTCGATAAAGTTACGGTCGTTGAAGAAATTGATCAAGACGAAGTGAGTGTGAACGTTGATGATGACAAGTCTCTTCGGAAATCTACAATTATCAAAGAACGTTTACGTGTAAGAGAAGAGGCGCGCGTGAAAAAAATATTAAATACGATTCCTCCAGATTTTACAAAAGATATGGTTATAAAGTCTCAGCCTATTTTTGGAAAGCGAGGCTATTCGATAGGGCATTACGCACAAGTTGCGCGTGCAGATTTACTCGTAATGAATGCGCCTGCAAAAATGACGTTTTGGGACCGCGTTTTTCCGCACGACATAGAGTATATTTTAACTGAATTACCAACCGATGTATTAATTGTCCAATGAAAACAAAAGAAACTTCCTTTCGTGGATTCATAAAAGACTTGCCTAAAAATATGTTTTCGGGTTTGGTTGTAAGCCTTATAGCGCTTCCGTTGGGATTAGGATTAGCAATGGCAAGTGAAGCGCCACCAATTGCAGGGGTCATCACCGCCATCGTTGGTGGTATTATTGTTTCCGTTTTAGGTGGTAGTTTTGTCACCATCTCTGGGCCTGGAAATGGCTTGGTTGGAGTTGTTTTGGTAGCCATCACAACGCTTGGATTAAGTGCAACTTATGCAGCAATTATATGTTCAGGAATTATTCTGGTCATACTTGGGTTTTTAAGACTCGGCAAATTAGCTGACTATTTTCCATCTTCTGCTATTCAGGGGATGTTGGCGGCTATTGGGCTAATTATCTTAGGTAAGCAGTTTCACATTATGCTTGCTAATAAAATTGTGAGAGCAAATGGGATTGACTATTTGATAGAAATTCCAAACACACTATTTACAGTTATTAATTTTCAAGATAAGGGGTTAATATACGCTGCCTTAGCCGGAATTCTTAGCTTAGGAATTATGGTCTTTTATTCTAAAATTCGAAACAAATACCTTCAGTTGATCCCTGCTCCTATGTGGATCGTTATCGTGTCCGTTGGGTTTAGTTATTACTATGAGATGATCCTGAAAATGCCCAACCCTATTTCGGGGAACTATATGATCCCTGCCATTCCAAATATTCAGGCAATAATAACCGATATCCCAACTCCAAATTTTGAAATGGTGGGCACACTGCCGTTTTGGTCGAGTGTTGTGGCGCTTACCTTAATCGCAAGTATTGAATCGTTATTAAGCATAAAAGCAGTTGATAAATTAGACGTCCGTAAAAGACGTTCAAACGTAAACAAAGACATTAAAGCACTTGGTTTAGCCACCGTCTTTAGTGGGTTTTTAGGGGGATTGAATGTGGTCACAGTAATTGCAAGAAGTTCGGTTAATGTCAACAACGGCGGGAGCAACCGGTCTTCTAATTTATTCCACGCCTTGTTTTTAGTCGTGTTTATTCTTCTGTTTAGTACTGAACTTACACGGATTCCGCTTACTGCTCTAATGGCAATTCTTGTATATACCGGGTATAAACTGGCGTCACCAGATGTTGTGCGTCGTATTTTTACTATTGGAAAAGAACAGCTCATCATTTTCTTTGCAACTTTATTTGTGACGCTGAAAGTTGGGTTGATTTCTGGTATTGTTGCGGGCTTATTTGCAACATTTATAATTCATATTGTAATTACAAAAAGCCTTAGCTTGTTTTTAAAAAACATTCTAAAGCCAAATGTCTTAATGTTCAAAGAAGAAAACGGGAGCTATTTTGTTAGTGTAAAACATTTTTGCAGTTTTTTGAATTTTAACATGCTTAAAGATAAGCTAGAGGCTATCCCTGAACAAAGTGATGTTATTGTTGACTTTTCATTGTGTGGTTTTGTAGACCATTCTGTTATGGAAAACATCCATGACTATCAAGAGCTATTTCATAAAAAAGGGGGGAATATTGGTGTAATTGGACTAGATATTTTAGGAACAAAGTCCGAACACCCTTTTGCGTTAAGGCGATTGTTGCCTCTTCAAAATATTATATCTGACAACAAAACAAAACGTCAAAAGAGCCTTGAATTAATTGCGAATGATTTTGAATTAACATACAAACCGCTTAAGCGCAGAAATGCTGAGTTTTTAGAAGATTTCATCTATTTTAAAACTAAAAAAGTTGAACACATTTTTAATCAGCTTTCAGCGAAAAACGACCCTTGTCGCTTGTTTGATATCACGTTTTCTGAGGGTGAATTTATTGCCAAAGAAGT
>Ga0209199_1000796_pt1 | contig 41588 bp, 28 predicted proteins | sample COGITO_mtgs_1105_7_FD_184805 | JGI IMG/M metagenome (GOLD analysis project Ga0209199, IMG submission 184805) | Pelagic marine microbial communities from North Sea - COGITO_mtgs_110523 (SPAdes) (version 2) | ecosystem: Environmental > Aquatic > Marine > Epipelagic ... | reverse complement strand
TAGACATTCTTCGCACATCAACAACACATGTTATTTTCTGCCAGAAAAAATACACCACGGCACTGACTCTATAAACTATTTTGGCTATTTATCTTGAACACATAAAAAATGTGCAGATGCTCCTTTTTTAAGTAACAAAGCATGTAACAAAAGCAGTTTTATAAACCCATTAAACCTATATTAATCAATTGCTTATAGTCTAAGTACAGTTCCCGCCGCCTCCACCAAATAGTAGCCCCGCAAGGGGCTTTAAAGTACCAAAAAGTATTGATTTAAATCGCTTTTATAGGCTGATCTAGGCGTTTTACTTCGCGGGCGGAGCAGTACTTTCACGAACGACGAGCTTGGTTGGTAGCACATGCCTCATCTGGCTAGTACTTTCGCCCTCCAGCAGCTTGTAGAGAACATTCATAGCTGTGCGCCCGATGTCCTCTGCGGGCTGTGACATTGTAGTAAGCGCTGGGTCACAGTACTTAGAGAATTCAATATCATCAAAGCCAGTTACGGAAACATCCTCAGGAACCCGCAGCCCCTTGGCTTTAAGTCCCTGAATTAGGCCGATTGCCATCTCGTCATTCATGCAAAAAATCGCCGTGGGCTTAGTCTCCAGTTGAGCAAAATATTGCGCCGCCTCCAGACCCGAACCTAGACTGAAATTGCCAGAAGCCATTAGCTGCTGGTCGAACTCTATGCCGCTGGATTCTAGCGCTTGATGATAGCCGACTAGTCTGTCTCTTGTAATTGGGTTGGGGTTCGATTCCTCATCTGGCCCCAAAACACAGCCAATTCGACGATGACCCAGAGAGATAAGATATTCAACAACGCTTCTGGCCGCGGCTGTATTATCAATATTTACCGTAGGGTAGGGAGCGTCCGGAAAACACTCACAGGCATTTACAAAGGGAATTTTTGATTCAGCGTTTGATATATCACCGGGAAAGTTGGGACTGAGCTGGATAACACCCTCTGCCTGGCGCGTTTCGACACGCTGAAAGTATTCAGTTTCACGTTCCTTTGATAGCCGAGTGTCGCCCAAGAGAACCGCATAGCCCTTCTGCTGGCCAATATCTTCGATGCCGCGTATAACCCTGGAAAAGAAGGGGTTGGCAATATTTGGCACCAGCACCAAAACTGCATAAGACCGCGATTTGAAAAAGTTACGCGCCAGTAAGTTAGGTTTGTAGTTAAGCTGGCGGATGGCATTCGCGACATCTTCCGCACTTTTTTTGGCTACTTTTTCCGGAGCGTTCAGATACCGAGAGACAGTGGCAATAGATACGTTCGCCTTTTGTGCAACGTCACGAATAGTAGACATAGAGATCCTTGTTTCCTGATTCTCAGTTTGTTCAGGTGGTTAACTGTTACCTGAAACTTCCAGCTCTTGCTTAGAGCAGATAAACAGTGGGATAGTTAAATATTAGATAAATTGGCTGTCCCTGACAGGATTTCCCTGAATATACATGATTATTAAAGGCTGGTTCAAGGCGTTTAGCCTGAGTAAGTAGAACTAATTGCCATAGGACTAAAACGCTAGACAAAATATCTGTAACCGGTTACAGTCCTACGCAGAGGTAATGAATTGCTATTTAATCAGCCGATAATGAAGCTGGTTAGGTGACGCTATTTATCCTGAGCAGCTGTATTGTCGGGGATGGCGAAAATAAATCATAATTGTCTCAAAGCGACAGTAAAAATAATAAATCAAAGGTATAGCAGACTATGAACTACGTGCATCAAAGACTGAGTTTAATGATGTTCCTGCAGTTTTTTATCTGGGGCAGTTGGTTTGTGACTCTGGGAGCTTTCCTCTCTAATAATCTCGGTGCAACTGGTGCGCAGACCGGCATGGCGTTTTCGACTCAGTCATGGGGTGCGATTGTAGCGCCATTTTTTATCGGCCTTATTGCCGACAGATACTTTAATGCTGAACGAGTCTTGGGTCTGTTACATATACTGGGTGCGCTGCTGATGTATCAGCTCTGCGGAGCTGAGGACTTTGACAGTTTTTATCCCTTTGTTTTAATGTACATGATTATCTATATGCCGACTTTGGCGCTGGTTAATGTTATTGCCTTTCGGCAAATTTCTGATACGGCTGCCGAGTTTTCGAAAATCCGCGTCTGGGGAACCGTTGGCTGGATAATGGCTGGTTTGGCGATTAGCTATGGCTTCTCTTGGGACTCTCAGCAGGCCGTTATAGATGGGCACTTGAGAAATACCTTCTTAATGAGTGGCTTCGCGTCACTGCTACTGGGGCTATTTAGCTTTACTCTGCCCAAGACACCACCTATGGCTGTTGACAAGGCGCATATGAGTTTGGGGAAAATTTTAGGAGCTGATGCCTTCAAGTTGCTGGCCGACAAAAATTTCGCAATATTCTTTGTCACATCAGTTCTTATCTGTGTACCTCTAGCGTTTTACTATCAAAATGCCAGCCCATTTTTGATTGAGATTGGCGTTTCTAACCCAACCGGCAAGATGACATTGGGTCAGGTCTCAGAGGTAGTGTTTATGCTTCTTTTACCTCTGTGCCTGAGTCGCTTTGGTATCAAGATGACTCTGCTGATTGGTATGCTGGCCTGGGTGTTGCGATATGTATTGTTTGCTCTGGGTGATGCTGATGGCTTGGCCTTTATGCTGGTCATTGGTATTGCGCTGCACGGCATATGTTATGACTTCTTCTTTGTTGCCGGACAGATATACACCGATTCTAAGGCCGGAGAGCATTATAGAACCTCAGCTCAGGGAATGATTACTCTAGCGACCTATGGTGTGGGAATGTTGGCTGGCTTTTCTGTGGCTGGTTACATATCAGACATGTATGCCGGTGATTCGATTGAAAGGTGGCAGAGCATTTGGTTGTTCCCGGCACTATTTGCGGTTGTGGTCACGGTTATTTTTGCCCTTGGATTTAAAGATGACCTAGCTGACAGTAGCCAGATTAAGGCCGTCGAAGTATGAGTTCTAATAAACTCAGGCTAGGATTGATTGGTGGCGGTGCCAATTCCTTTATTGGAATTGCCCATCGCATTGCTGCCCATTCTGGCGAGCAGTTCAGTCTGGTGGGTGGAGTATTTGGCTCAGATCACCGGCAGAGCAAGGAGTTTGCCCGGCAGTTAGATCTGGATGAGTCCAGAACCTATGCAGATGTTGAGTCTTTTATTGAGCGTGAGCTGTTGCTACCAGAGTCCCAGCGCATTGAGGTTGTCTCGGTGCTCACGCCTAACTTTCTTCACTACCCTGTGGCTAAAAAGCTGATTGAAGCCGGGTTTAATATTATTTGCGAGAAGCCTATGACTTTTACCCTGGAGCAGGCCGAAAATCTGGCCGCTCTGGTAGCTGAAAAGTCGCTGATCTTTTGTGTTACCCACACTTATACGGGCTATCCCATGGTGAGGCAGATGCGAGAAATGATAGCCGCCGGTGCTATTGGCAAGCTGCAGAAGATTGATGGTCAGTACTATCAGGGCTGGATAAACGAATTTGTCCATGATGCAGAAAAGCGTTCTGAGGTGTGGAGATTGAATCCTGAAAAATCAGGGCAGAGTTGTTGCTTCGGAGATATTGGAGTGCATCTGTTTAACCTGATTGAATTTACCACTGGCGCTGAGGTTGCTTCTGTTCTAGCCGATGTCGATACAATGTATATCGATAACCCGCTGGATGTCGATGGTACCGCACTCATTCGAACAGGGGAGGGTGTCAGGGGGATTATTCGGGCCAGCCAGATAGCCACAGGCGAAGAAAATAATATTTCTCTGGCAATCTATGGCGACAAGGGCGCGCTGAAGTGGGAGCAGGAAAAGCCGACAGTGTTGCATTTTTTGCAGGAAGGTAAACCTGCACAGATTTTTAAGCCGGGCAATGATTACAACAGTGCGTTTGCTCAGGAGAGTAACAAACTTGCTCCTGGTCATCCGGAGGGTATGTTTGACGCGCTTAGCAATATTTATAGTGGTGTTGCCAAGGCAGTGCGCAAGCAGGCTTTTCATCAGGGAGCTTTCCCCGGTGTTGCTGATGGCGTAAGAGGTATGCGATTTATAGAGGCTGTATTGTCTTCTGATAGGCAAGGTCAGGTTTGGGTGTGGGTTTAGTCGACGCTAAACTCGCGTCTTGTGCTTCCTAAAGGACTGTTAACACGGCTAAAAAAATATGTATTTACACGGGTATAAAATAAAAAATGTAACCCGTTACTAGTTACCTACATTTCGGGCTTTTTGATAAAGCAAAAAAATAGGTAAACAACAGATTTCAGTATCAATAAAAAATTAGGCAAAGGTTATATGTCAACGATTAAAGGTCCGGCTATTTTTCTTGCTCAGTTTCTTCCTCCTCCTCAGGAGGAAGCCACTCTTGCAGGGCTGTGTCAGTGGGCTGCAGGCTTGGGGTACAAAGGCGTTCAGATCCCCACCTGGGACAAGCGCATATTCGACCTCGAAAAGGCTGGAGAAAGTCAGGCCTACTGCGATGAGGTGATGGGCATTTGTGCAGATGCTGGTGTTGAGATAACCGAGCTATCGACTCATTTGCAGGGCCAGTTAGTGGCGGCGCACCCAGCCTATGCTGCTGATCTGGATACGTTTGCACCTCCAGAGCTCAGAGGTAATGCGGCCGTCCGCGATGAGTGGGCGGTCAACCAGCTTTTGCTGGCGGCTAAAGCCAGCGCTCATATGCAGTTGTCCTCTCATGCTACTTTTTCCGGAGCATTGCTCTGGCACAGAATGTATCCCTGGCCGCAGCGACCCGCTGGTTTGATTGAGCAGGGTTTCGCAGATCTCGGTAAAAAATGGCTGCCTATTCTTGATGCCTATGATGCTGCCGGAGTCGATGTTTGCTATGAGCTGCATCCGGGCGAAGACCTTCATGATGGTTTGTCCTTTGATCGCTTTCTAGATGTTGTGGACAACCATCCTCGGGCTAATATTCTGTATGACCCGAGCCATTTTTTATTGCAACAGATGGACTATCTGACCTTTATTGATATCTATCACTCCAGAATCAAAGCTTTTCATGTCAAGGATGCTGAGTTTAGGCCCAATGGTCGATCCGGAGTCTACGGCGGATACGCCTCCTGGATCGATCGTCCCGGACGTTTTAGATCGCTGGGTGATGGTCAGATTGATTTTCGAGCTATCTTTAGTAAATTGACTCAGTACGGCTATCGCGGCTGGGCTGTCCTTGAGTGGGAATGTTGTCTTAAGCATCCTCAGCAGGGTGCAGAAGAGGGTGCGCCATTTATTGCCGACCGTTTGATTCGTATTGCCGACCGGCAGTTTGACGATTTTGCTGGTACCCACTTGCAAGACGGACAATTTATGTAGTCTTTGATCAGAAGATCGAAATCAGTATAGGAGAGTCAGGGTTAATGACGTTAGTCGAAAATCAATATGTCAGGTTCGCCACTGTGTTTGCAGTTTGCTTCTTGCTCGCTGGCTGCAGTCCTCCCAATGCAAATAGCACGAGCTCTGGCCAGATAGCATCTCAGGAATGGACTAGCCTGTTTGATGGTAAATCCATGGAGGGTTGGACTGCGACAGATAATAACCCGGTTGGCAGTCAGTGGCAGGTGATTGAGGGTGATATGGTTTTAACTGCTGGTGGCGGTGGTGACATTGTCACGGTGGACACATTTGCAGACTTCGAGTTAAAGCTGGAATGGAAAATCTCAGAAAAGGGCAATAGTGGCATCTTTTATCGTGTTGCCGGCGATGGCGACTGGGTGTGGAAAACTGGTGTTGAATATCAGATTTTAGATGATCAAAGCTTTCCGCAATTGGCGGGCTCTAGTCGAATTTCTGGATCTGTCTTTGATCTCTATGGTCCGTCCCTATCAGTTGTTCGTTCCGCTGGTGAGTTTAATCAGTCGCGTATAAGGGTGGAAAACGGCTATGTGGAACACTGGCTCAATGGCTCCAAAATTTTAAGCTATCACCTCTGGTCTGATGACTGGATCGCTCGCTTCGGTAGCAGCAAGTTTGTAACGTTTGAGGGCTTTGCTAAGACTGAGTCTGGGCATATTGCGCTTCAGGACCATGGCGACAGAGTCTGGTTTAAGAATATCCAAGTCAGAGAACTATAGGAGCAAGGCGAACTTTGGCGTTACCTACAATTTTTACATTCGATCTAGACGCAGGACTTCAGATACAGTGCAAGCGTTGGAGGAGCTCTAAATGTTAAGCAGAAGACAATGGCTTTCTAATAGTGGCAGATTACTGGCCCTGAGCGCTGTGGCTTCCATAATGCCCACTTCTGCATCCTCGCTTAGCCCGCGGTCTGAGATGTTTTTCGATATTTCTTTGGCCCAGTGGTCTATGCATCGTCAGCTTAGAGCTGGGCAACTTAAGCCGTTGGATTTCCCAGTAAAAACCCAAAAGGTTTTTGACATCTATGCGGTTGAATACGTCAGTCAGTTTTTTTTGGGTAAAGCCAATGACAGGAATTTTTTAACTGCGTTAAAAACTCGTGCAGACGACCACGGTGTGCAAAGTTTACTGATTATGGTCGATGCAGAGGGTCACCTCGGGGCGCCTGAAATGGCTCAGCGAGGCAGGGCGGTTGAAAATCATTATAAGTGGGTAGAGGCTGCAAAATATTTAGGCTGTCACTCTATCCGAGTCAATGTCGCAGGTGTTGGAAGCAGTGTTGAGGTACAGAAGGCAGGGGCTGATAGCTTGACTCGCCTTGCCGAGTTTGCTCGTGATTTTGATATCAATATCATTGTTGAAAACAATAAGGGTTATGCAGCTAATGGCAAATGGATGACAGATGGTCCCTCTGCCAATGGCAAGTGGCTGGTTGATCTGTTGCGTGATGTTGGTATGCCAAACTGCGGTGCGCTGCCGGATTTTGGTAATTTTGTTGATTACGACAGGTATCAGGGAGTAAGGGAACTAATGCCCTATGCTTTGGGTGTCAGTGCAAAAAGCTTGGCTTTTGATATGGATGGCAATGAGACAGATACTGATTTTTTAAAGATGCTCAAGATTATAAAGCAGGCCAAATATACAGGTTATATTGGCATTGAGTATGAGGGTGCTGGTGATGAGGATGCTGGCATTTTGGCGACTAAAAACCTGTTAATTAAATACGGGCAGTTGCTGTCTTAGAAATAATAATAAGGCTGTATTTTACTGCTGCAAACTCTGCAGTAGGTTATAAATTTGTTAGGGGATATGGTGCATGGCAGCGGTAAATGTTGGAAGCAAAACGCAATATGATGCAATTGTTGTAGGCTCTGGTGCAGGTGGTGGTATGTCTGCCTATATTCTGGCTGTTTCAGGACTCAAGGTGCTGATGCTTGAGGCTGGTCGTGCCTATAACCCAGTGACAGAAACTCCAATGTTTAATTTGCCGAAGGATGCGCCACTCCGCGGCGGTTCGACGCCAGATAAACCCTTTGGCTTTTATGATGCAACCATAGATGGCGGCTGGAAGGTTCCCGGTGAGCCATACAGTCAGGGCTCTGATGATCCGAGTAGACAGTTTAAATGGTGGCGTTCGCGCATGCTGGGTGGACGCACTAATCACTGGGGTCGTATTTCGCTACGTATGGGCGAGTATGATTTTAAACCCTACTCCCGCGATGGCTTGGGGTTTGACTGGCCAATTAGCTATGCGGACCTCGCACCCTATTACGATAAAACAGAAATGCTGATTGGTGTTTATGGTAGTAATGAAGGGCTTGAGAATACCCCAGATTCTCCACCTGGAGTGCTATTGCCACCACCTGCTCCAAGAGCCTATGAACTGCTGGCCAAAAAAGCCTGTGAGGGTCTGGATATACCGGTTATCCCCGCTCATCTATCAATTCTGAGTGAGCGTTTGGATCATGAAAATATTCCCCAAAAGTTATTTCCTGAAAACAAACTAGCTCAGAAGGTGACAGGGCAATCTATGCAGTCAAGGGCCGCCTGTTTCTGGGCCACTGATTGTATTCGGGGCTGCTCTATCAAAGCCAATTTTCAGTCTACCACTGTACTTATTCCGCCTGCCTTGGCCACCGGAAATCTGGATGTTGTTACTGATGCCATGGTGCGAGAGGTCACCGTGGATGCTAGTGGTCGCGCCGCTGGTGTGATCTACATTGATAAGGTTACTGGACTTGAAAAATCAGCTAAGGCTAGGGTGGTTGTGGTGGCTGCCAGCGCAGCTGAGAGCTCGCGCATATTGCTTAACTCTAAAAGCTCGCTGTTTCCTGACGGATTGTCCAATGGCAGCGGTCTCGTAGGCAAGTATCTAATGGACACTGTTGGCGCCGGTGCCGGGGCTCAAATTCCAGCCTTCGAGGGAGTGCCTGCCCACAATGAAGATGGCGCCTCAGCCATGCATATGTATACACCCTGGTGGAAGTATCAGGAGCAGTTGCGCGGTGAGATGAATTTCTCTCGAGGTTATCATATTGAAATGTACGGCGGACGCAGACAACCTGTGGCTGGAACATTTAATGGTCTCGAGAAGTTTACCGAGGGTGCCTATGGTAGCGACTTTAAAGAGGCGTGCCGTCGTTACTTCGGTACGTTCTTCTGGTTTGAGGGTCGCGGTGAGATGATTCCTAACAAAGACTGTTATCTTGAGATCGATAATGACCGGGTTGATCAATGGGGCATACCTGTACCCAAGTTTCACTGGAAATGGGGTCAGGAGGAACTTAATCAAGCAGCGCATATGCAAAAGACCATCGCAGAGATTTTCGAAGCTATGGGTGGTAGGGTTACCTCGCCCATTCACACTGATGGCGCCAAGGCAATTCAGAATGGCGGCGCAGTTATTCACGAGGTGGGCTCTGCCATGATGGGGTCAGATCCAAATCGTTCTGTGCTCAATGAGCACTGCCAATCTTGGGAAGTCCCCAATTTATTTGTCGCTGATGGTGCGCCATTTGTGTCCAATGCAGATAAAAACCCGACACTGACAATCATGGCGCTGGCATGGCGTACCAGTGACTATATTGTTGAACAGCTTGCGAAGAGGAATATTTGATATGAGTGAAGATAAGCTTAGTCTCAGTCGGCGAAGTGCTCTTAAGCTGATAGCCGTGAGTGCAGTCACTATTCCGGCGGCGGATGCTTTGGCCGGGACTAGTCATAATGGCAGTAAAGTTTATAGCGCCACAGATCCCGACTTGCTTAATCCTAGTGTTGAGTGGGAGATGCTATTAAACCAGGAAGAGTTAGAGGTTCTCGTTGACCTCTGCGATCTTATTATTCCTGCGGATACTGTGTCTCCATCCGCATCTTCTCTGGGCGCTCAGAATTATATTAACGAGTATGTCAGTGCCCCTTACCAGCAAAATCAGGATGCTTTGAAGCTGGTTCGCGAAGGTATTGCCTGGTTACAAAATGAGTCTGCGAAGCGCTTTGAGCAGGTATTTCCGGCGTTAATCGATAAACAGAAACATGACATTTGCAATGATATTAAATGGCTGCAAGCTGCTAAGCCAAAACACCAGTTGGGAGCGCGATTTTTTGCCATAGTGCGCGATCTTACCGCGACAGCATTCTATACCACCAATGAAGGTATGGCAGATGTTGGTTATATAGGTAATAGACCCTCGCAGACCTTTGAGGGGCCATCCAAAGAGCTGCTCAAAATATTGGAGATAGAGTCCTAGGGGGCAATGACAGCTGGCCCTCTACTGCCAGTAAAACTTTAAATAATGGTGATTCTATGACGTTTAAAAATGTTTTTAGCGTGCTAACCGTTCTGGCTATGAGTATTCAGGGCTCAAAGTCTCTGGCTCAGGACTGGCGTTCTTTTGCTAATGTTGATCGCTATGCCGAGGCTAATCTTAAACTGAGTAAAGGTCCAGCCGACGATAACCGGGTGGTTTTTATGGGTGATTCCATTACCGAGGGCTGGGGCTATTTCGATCCAGAATTTTTTGAGGGCAGTGGATATATTAATCGCGGTATAGGAGGGCAGACTACACCGCAGATGCTTCTGCGCTTTAGGCCTGATGTGATAGAGCTTGAGCCAAAAGTGGTGGTGATATTGGCAGGCACTAATGACTTGGCAGGTAATACTGGTGTAACTGATGTGCAGACTATTGCTGATAATATTATGTCGATGAGTGAGATTGCGGATCACAATGGGATTCGAGTGATTATAGCGTCGGTGTTGCCGGCCATTGACTTCCCTTGGAAGTCGGGACTGGAGCCGGCCTCCAAGATCGTAAAGCTCAACCTGATGTTGCAATTATATGCACAAGAACATAACTTTATTTATCTGGATTACTATTCTTCGCTGGTAGATGAGGAGGGCGGTTTAAAGGTGCCTGAGTACACTGCGGCTGATGACTTGGTGCATCCAAATAAAGTCGGCTATGTAGTGATGGAAAAGTTGGCCAATCAGGCAATTCAAGCCGCACTAGCAGCAAAATAGGCAACATTCTAAGGTTTTTTACCGAGTTAAGAGGGGCATATTTAATGTTGACAGGGGCAAGTGAAAAAGTTATATTGCAAATGTAACGGGTTACATTCGACTTCCAAAGTCCACCAGAATGAAGTCAGATTTTTAACGCAGTCAAGGTTGTTAGCGTTTCTCCCCTCTTAAAGGGCGCAGTATGTAACCGGTTACACAAATTTACAAGAAAACAAGTAGTCGTTCGTGAAAGGCGACAGGTATAAAGGTTGGGTGGCTATGATCGCAAAGTCGATTTTGATTGGATTATTTAGATAATATAGGGCCAAACAGCTAAAACAATTATAAACTTAGCATTGGAGAAAAATAATGAAAGATAAGATAACGAGGTGCAGTAAATATCCTAGTGTTTTACGAACTTCAATCAGTACCATGGCGCTGTTAGGAGTTGCTGGTATGGCTCAGGCCGACTCAGATGAGGGCTTGATACAAGAGATTGAAGTAATCGGTATTCGTAGTACCTTAGAGCAAAACCTTGATCTAAAGCGTAATTCGGCGTCTTTTCTTGACGCGATCACCGCTGAAGATATAGGCAAATTCCCAGACAAGTCGGTTGCAGACGCTCTGCAGCGAGTGCCTGGTGTCTCTATTACTCGAGATGGTGGTGAAGGACAATTTGTAAGTGTCCGTGGTATCAGCTCAGACTTGAGTTTGACGCTGCTAAACGGCAACTATGTAGCCACCGCGTCTACCGCGCTGGATCCTCAGCGTTCATTCAACTTCGCGTTACTGCCTAGTAGCCTTGTTTCCAGTGTTGAAGTCTATAAGTCGCCTCAGGCGAAAATCGATGAGGGGGGCATAGGTGGCACTATTGTTGTTAACACTCGCAAGCCACTAGACATGGAATCCGGGTCTGGATTCTTTAATGTTGAAAGTGTTTACGCCGATGTATCTGGTAAGTCAGAAGGCAGTTATGGAGGCCTTTACAGCTGGAAAAACGATTCCGGAACCTTTGGTGTTCTAGCGTCGGTTTCAACGCAAGATAGGACTGCAGTTACTGAGTCTGTACGAGGCGAAAATTGGCAGCTGTTTGGCGGTGCTGATGTAGAAGGCGCAACCTGGGGCGCTTTGGAGACCGTTGATGGCGATGAAATTAGTGGTTACATGCCCTTCGCCGTTGCTAACGTGCAAAACGTTGAGGCACGGGATCGCACTGGTTACCAGGTAACAATGCAATGGGCGCCATCTGATCGAATCGAGGCGACCTTTAATTACTTGAGCGCAAAGCTCAGCCAGAATACCGATAAGCTAGAAGAGGTTGGTTATCAATCAGACTTCTGGACCAGCGGCCCTTCCTTCGAGGGCAATGCTTTGTATGAAAGTGCAATCACTGACTACGAGGTTAACAATGGCGTAATCACGCGTATTCACATGGAAGATCCGGATCAAACAGATGGCTTAGCTCAGATTGGCACAGGTAATGTAGACCTTGAGGCTTATGGTGTCGGCGGTTATGAGTTTGACTCAGAATCAAAGTCAGAGACATACGACTTAGAAGTTATTTACTCAGGTGATTTCTATACAGCAACGCTTAACGTTGGTTCTACAAAATCTGATGGTGGCCTCACTTCAGGTCGCTACCAGCGCTTCCATGGTGAAGATGGTGCAGTTGCCTCATGGGGCTGGGATTTGAATGGCAGTCAGATTCTAAATGGTCCTGATACATCTACGTTCAACCGTCACGACTGGCACCAGCCAGATCAGGGTGGTACTCAGAAAGATGAAGAAACCTACTTCCAAGTTGACATGAATATTGACCGAGGCTATGGCATTTTCACGTCCTTTGATGTTGGTATGAAAGTTCGCGATCACGACATTAACAGCGCTAATTCAAATATGATCTACGATGATGTGGATGCAGATGGCAATCAAATTGATGACAATGCTGACCTGTGGGGCGGATGTTGTGGTTTGGGATATTCCTACCACCACCTTTCTACTCTGACTGCATCTGGAGTATCTGACGTGCAAGGCATGCTGCAGACAGGTAGCAGCTTGACCGGAAAGGCGGGAACAGGAACATCTGGTTTAACGGGTATGAACTGGGACGGTTACCAGAACTGGCTGGACGCTCAGGGTTTTGTTCCTTGGGAAAGCATTTACACTGCGATCGTCTTCGATGTTGAAGAAGATATTAAGACGGCCTATGTTCAGGGTAACTTCGAATCTGGCAATATCAGCGGTAACCTAGGTGTACGTTACGTAGAGACCGACCAAGAAGCTCGCGGCTATGACACTCTTAACGGTGTTCGTGATGACATCCAGGATGTTAGCACCGGTAGTTCCAGCAATGTACTGCCTAGCTTAAACGTGAAGTGGGATGTCTCGGATGACCTAGTAGTGAGAGCCTCAGCAGCAAAGGTTATGGCTAGAGTCGACTACAAGGATCTGGGTACAGCCTCGAACGCATTCCCGCTGCCAGATGGGATGATCGGTCAAGGCAGTGACGGTAATCCAAACCTAAAACCCTATGCCGCTACCCAGTACGATTTAGGTGTTGAATGGTACTTTGCTGAAGCTTCATTAGTTGGCGCAACTGTGTTCCAGAAGAACATTGACACGTTTGTTACCAGCAATCAGTACCTTGATACAAGAAACTATGAAGGTTTGGGTGATGTTCAAATTAACATTACTACACCTATCAATGGTAACGATGCTGAGTCAAATGGTGTAGAGCTGTTTTATCAGCAGGTTTTCGATTGGGGCGGCGGTGTTATTGCTAACTACACCTACACTGACACATCTCTGGCAACAGTTTCTACAGGTGGCGTTACAGAGGTACCTCTTCCCGGTACTTCCAAGCACCAATACAACGCTTCAGCCTTCTATGAGACAGACCGGTACAGCGCGCGTGTTTCGTACAACTGGCGCGATGATTATGCCGGCTCAGTGAGCAATGGTCAGGTGCTATACACCGACTCATATGGTCAAGTCGACTTAAACGGTTCTTACTCCATCAACGATAGCCTTCAGTTGAATCTCGCAGTGATCAATCTGACTGAGGAAACCGGTTATGTATACTGGGGTCAAGCAGATCGTCTAGCGGAAAGGAACTATGCCGGACGTCGTATCTATGTGGGAATGAACTACAAGTTCTAATTCTCCAGAGCCATCGCCGCAATGCTTTTAAGGTTGCGGTGGTGGTTTGATAGATCGAAGTTGTCCAAGGGACAAGAGACAAAGAGTTAAAGTTGAAGGAGAATTTGGGTGTTGACCCAAGTAGCCCTCAACTTTTTTTTTGCGGAATTTTTGTGATACCTAATCATAATAAAAAAGAGATGTGTCCATGAAATTTGTTCGATCGCTTATTCATCTCTCATTGAGTCTCCTACCTTTCCACGCTTCATCAGCCTGGGCTGATACCGACTTTGAACCTGAGTACTATAAAAGCGATCACAAAACTGGTATCGATTACCGAATCCATATTCCTGACAATATTGATAACAATAAACTCTATCCTCTAGTTATTTTTTTGCATGGTGCTGGCCAGCGGGGCTCAGATAATATCTCGCAGCTTGCGCTTGGTGCTCGAGATCTGATGGCATTTTCAAAACGAAGCAATATGCCGGCCATTATTGTTGCACCGCAGGTACCGGAGGGTGAACAGTGGGTAGATACGCCCTGGGATGCCGACAGTCACCAAATGCCTGAACAACCATCGCGAACTATGGCGCTGGTCATGGAGTTGGTGGCAAACCTCTCTATAGATAAGCCCGTCGATCCCGCTCGTATCTATGTAACTGGCCTATCCATGGGGGGATTTGGCACCTGGGATATTATTCAGCGCATGCCAGACTATTTTGCTGCGGCTCTTCCTGTGTGTGGAGGCGGAGACATTGATCAGGCTTATAAGATTGCCCATATGCCAATCTGGGCATTCCATGGAGATAGCGACAACGTAGTAAAGGTTGATCGTTCCAGAGATATGATCGCCGCCTTAAAACAGGCAGGCAGTGAGCCTAAATATACAGAGTATGCGAATGTTGGCCATGATTCATGGGTCGCCACCTATGCCGATAATGGCGTTTTGACTTGGCTATTCTCGCAGACCAAACAATAGCGGGGGATCGATAATGGCTCCAGTGAAATGATGATGCCTCTTGAAGCCTGCATTGAATGTGCAGACTTGGATTCGGTACGTCGGTCGGTCACTAATGCTCTCGAGGGCGGAGCTGACAGAGTTGAGCTGTGCAGTAATCTTCAGGCTGATGGCCTGACGCCGGATGCCCAGTCTATTCGTTTGGCGCGCAGTATTTTTGCACAGAGGAAGGGCGTGCTGGCTATGATCCGGCCCCGTGCCGGTGACTTTGAGTACAGCGATAACGAGTTAAATATTATGGCCCAGCAGATTGCTATGGCCGCTGATGCTGGCGCCGATGGCATAGTGCTGGGGGCTTTGAGAGATAGGCAAATTGATGTACCCGGCTTGGTCCGGCTAGTAGCCGAGGCCGATCACTACAATTTGGCGGTGACCTTTCACAGAGCATTTGATGAGGTTAGACATAGAGATGCGGCGCTTGAGTTACTCGTCAGTAAGAATATTCAATCAGTGCTTACTTGCGGTGCTCCGCTAAGTAGTGGTCTATCGGCACTGCACAGCGTCGAGACCATTAATCAGACTATAAGGCAAGCCAGAGACCGAATTGAGGTGGTGATTGGCGGTGGCCTGGATTGCGATAATATTTCTCCACTACTGTGCCAGTTAAGGCAGGCTGGCTCCAAGGTATCGCTGCATAGTTACTCGGGTCTTTTACAGGGTGGTTTAACAGCCACTCATTTGGTGAGGCGCATGGTTGGAATTATCAACCAGCATTTCACCTCAGTATGAGCACAAAATAAAAATTGATTTAAATTAACGTATTAAACTGGGGGGGGATAACATAATGTTGCACACAATTAATCATGTCCCTGAGGTTCAGTCCCTGGAATTGGAGCAGGGTAGTTTGACGCTACCGAATGTTCTGCTAATCAGTATTTCCGACGAGATTTTTTCTAATACCGCAGCTTTTCTTGCGGACTATTTAAGTCCGCAAAATCTAAGCTTTACAATAGGTTTGGCTGATCAACTACCCAGCGCAAATATTCTATTTATACAGGATAGCAGTCTCGAATCCGAGGCTTATCAACTGCATATTTCAACTCGCGATATCAAAATAGTTGCCAGTGATGCCAGTGGTGCATTTTATGCGCTGCAGACAATCCGTCAGCTGCTGCCCCATCCCAGCAAGTCGCTTCAGGCAGTTGAGCTGCCATGCTTACGGATAAAAGATTGTCCGAGATTCAGCTATAGAGGCATGCACCTTGATGTCAGCCGCCATTTCTTTGATTTGGACTTTATTAAAAAATATATAGATCTACTTGCCTTCCACAAGATGAATAAATTCCACTGGCATCTGACCGATGATGCAGGCTGGCGCATTGAGATCAAACGCTATCCGCGGTTGGTTGAAGTGGGGTCAGTTAGGGCTGGCACAGTGACTGGATTTACATTGGATGTCGGGGCTAAAAGTGATGAGACTGTCCATGGAGGTTTTTATACTCAGCAGGATATAAAAGATGTGGTTGCCTATGCTGCCGAGAGGCACATCAGTATTGTACCGGAAATTGATATTCCTGGTCATGCATCTGCACTGTTAGCGGCCTATCCCGAATTAGGCTGCTCAGACAGTGCCACTGCCAATGAAGTCAAAGTATTCTTTGGTAACTTTGAGCAGGTGCTCTGCCCGACAGAGAGCTGCTTTGAATTCCTGGCCAATGTATTCAAAGAGGTAGCAGACTTATTCCCCGGACCCTATATCCACATTGGTGGTGATGAGGTTAAAACTACCCATTGGCAGCATTGTGCGCAATGTAAAAGCCTCATGCAGCAAAATGGGTTCAAGGCCACAAGACAGTTGCAGAGCTACTTTATAAAGAGAGTGGGGGCCATTGTCAGTGATTTGGGTAAGACAGCTATTGCCTGGGATGATGTGGTCGATGACCAGATTGATAGCTCAATGACCATTATGTCCTGGCTCTGTAAAGACCAGGCCAATTATGCTGCCTCTGCAGGTCATAACTTAATAATGACACCTATGAGTCATGTGTATTTTGATTTTTACCAATCACATTGTCTGGATGAGCCTGCGGCCATCCATGGCCTTACAAGACTGCAGGATGTGTATCAGTTTGATCCCTTAGCCGAGCTTGAAGACTCGGACCTGCATCACAGGGTTCTGGGTGCTCAGGGTAACCTGTGGACCGAATATGTTAAGGACCCAACCAATGCCGAGCGCATGGTCTTGCCGAGAATGTCCGCGCTTGCCGAAGTTTTATGGACAGATAAATCCAGGCAATCCTGGGGAGATTTTTGTCGTCGGCTTCCTGCGTTTGAGTCTCGACTCAGAGGTCTCGGCTACGAGGTAGCTAATAGTCATTACAAACCCCATTTAAGTGCTGAACAAACGAGTCCCGGACGGTTTCTGGTCAGCATCCAATCTCTGAGCCAAGCCCTGGTCTATACTCTGGATGGCTCAGATCCAGCCGCTAACTCAACCCCGTATCAGCAACCATTTGTGGTTGATTCCACGACTAAAGTACGAGCTACTTCAGTGCTCAAAGATCAGCAAACACTGGGCCAGGCTCAGCTCAGTTTAGTTGTTCACCTCGGTCTGGGGCAATCGGTTACCTTCGCGAGTCTAACCGACAAAGAGTCTGCAATAGCAGAGCAAAGGTTACTTAATGGCCAGCTAAGTCACGACCGAATTTTTGATCATCCGCAGTGGGTGGCCTTTGATGGCATAGATATGGATGCCATTATTTCTTTTGATAAACCCACTTTGGTTTCAGAGGTTAGGCTGGGTTTTGATGCTGGCGCACATCGCAAGTTGCACAGCCCCAGCGGCCTTTCGATCATGCTGCCAGATAGCGAAGGCGAATGGCGGCTGGCAGCTGCCATAAATCAGCAACAGATCGACCAGTGCGATCGCGCTATTAATCTGAAATTTAGCCCTGAGAAGGTGCTCAGTCTGCGAGTTATTGCCCATAACGATCAAACAGCGTGGAGTCCTGAACTCGCTGCAATGACCCCTGTCACTCTCTATTTAGATGAATTGGTGGTGTTGTGAATACTCTACATAAAAAGGTTAATTACCAATGGTAACTGTATTGACCACAATAGATTGGGCGCTGATTTTCGCGCTGCTGATATTTTCTTTAGCCGTGGGTTTTCTGGTTAAAGACAAGGCCAGCAATGATGGTTTGACCGGCTTTTTTGTGGCTGGTCGCAATATGCGTTGGTGGTTTGTGGGTACTTCTATGGTTGCAACTACCTTCGCCTCTGATACGCCACTTGCGATTACAGGATGGGTTGCCCAATACGGCATCGCAGGCAATTGGTTTTGGTGGAATGCGGTCATTGGCACTGTGGGCATGACGGTATTCTTCGCTCGCAAATGGCGTAATTCGGAAGTGGTGACAGATGCTGAGTTATCTGAATTGCGCTATGGCGGTCGCTCGGCAGCACTTCTCCGAACTGTTAAGGCTACAGTGAATGCAACCTTTATAAACTGCATTGTTATGGGTTGGGTATTCGCCGGGATGGCCAAAATATCAGAGCCTTTTATGGATTGGCAGGCATTACTGGGTCCTTCGATATACCTTGGTTTTGAAGCTTTGTATCCAGAGCTTTTAATTTTTAATACATTGGATAACACCCTAACTATCATACTGTTGGTCAGTGTGACTCTTATCTACTCGGCAATGGGCGGCCTGCGGGCTGTCATTATTACCGACCTGGTACAGTTCACTCTGGCTATGTGTATGGCAATTGTGCTGGCGATCATGGCAGTGCAGCATGTTGGTGGTCTGGAATCTATGTGGCAGCAGCTGGCAGTACTATATCCAGATAACAATGGCACCGAACTAGCTGGGGAAAATGAGTTTCTTTCCTATAAGCAAATTGTCTCCTTTGTGCCGTCCTTTGATACTGGCGTGGCTGGCACATTGGGCATACCATTTTCTGCCTTTGTGATGACGCTAGGCGTGCTCTGGTGGACCAATGGTGCGGTCGATGGTTCAGGTTTTACTGCTCAGCGCATGTATACCGCCCTTGATGGCGGAGAAGCTGAGAAGGGTGCCATCTGGTATGCCTTTGCTAACTTTACTCTGCGCTCCTGGCCCTGGATTATAGCCGGGGTAGCTGCGCTGATTATCTATCCGAGAGCTGAGGTAACAAAGGTTGCCGATGACTTTACCGACTGCATAAATAATCAGGCAAGCTGCACGGTTGAAATGCGTGAATGTCTGGATAACCGATATCAGTGCAAGATAAAAGAATATGCGCTGCTGTATCGCACCGAGGGTCGATGGCAAACGGTAACAGAGCCGGGCGTTACTCCCCAGGCCATTGAGACTGAGGTTTTTAAAGAAGACCGTGAACGCAGCTATCCGGCTCTACTCCGCGATGTTCTGCCCCCAGGGCTAACAGGTTTGGCACTGGCCTCATTGATGGCTGCGTTTATGTCGACAATTTCTACCCAGATCAACTGGGGTGCCTCCTACATGGCCAATGATGTTTATCTGCGCTTTATCAACCCTGAGGCAACCAGTAAAAAGCTGGTATGGGTAAGTCGGATATCGACAGTAGGTATTACCTTGCTGGGAGTGTATATCGCGACTATGGTCGAAAGTATTGGCGCCATGTGGGAACTGTTCGGAGGGATGATGGCAGGCCTTGGGCTGCCCCATCTGATGCGCTGGCTGTGGTGGCGAGCCAACGCCTGGACGGAGATCGCCGGTATGCTCACCGGCTTTAGCCTGGCATTTGCTAACTATATTATTGGCCAAACCAGTGGATTCATCGCTGGCCAAATGTCAGTTCTACCCAGTTCGATGGCCTCGCATCCTATTCATGTCATCTCGTGGATTTCTATAGCCGCCTGTCTGGCCGCTATTGCGGCAACTTTGCTTACGCCCCCAGTAGAGGACTCGCAGCTGCGCAAATTTATCGACAGAGTAAAACCTATAGGATTTTGGCAGCACCATAGCAACGGATACCAACCTGAACGAAGTCTGGCGAAATCGTTCTATTGCTGGCTGTCGGGTAGCGTATCAATTTATGCTGGAGTCTTTGGCATTGGCCATTTATTGCGCCTTGAATATGCCATAGGCCTGAGCCTAATGCTGGTTTGCCTTGTCACCCTGATCGGGATGATGCGCGGTATGAATGAGATTGATAAGCAGCGCAATGGCGATGCATCTGCTGTACAGCAGGTCATTAATACGCCCAATTCACAGAGCCAACCCTAGCTTGGAGCATGCAGAGAAAATTATGACAACAGCAGAGAATAAGGCTTATTACCCGCCGCCAGACTCTCAGGGCGGATGGCGCTGGCTGGATACGCCGCAGGATGTATTGCAAAAGACAGCGATTGATGCCGCCAAACTCGATCAGATTTTTGAGTTACAGTCATTTCTGTTTGGCAGTGAATTTTATGGTATTGCGATCGTTCGTCACGGCCATCTAGTGCGCGAGTATTATAATTTTATGGGCTCAATCACAGGGCGCTACGATATTTGGTCATGCACTAAGTCCTTCTCTGGCATCGCCTGGGGCATGCTGATAGATGATAGTCGTGAGGGGCGTCTGCCTGAAGGGCGCGCTGTAGATCTGGATACTGCTGCCTATACCATGATTCCGCAGGGATACCCTCTTAGTGATCCGCGCAAAGAAGCCATTACCATGGCTCAACTGCTCAGCATGACCTCGGGGATTCCCGGCGAAGCAGAGGGCCAATATGGCGTACCCACAGCAACAGGCTCTGGACCCTTTGAATATGCTCTTGGGCAATGCTCCAATCGCTATGGCAAATGGGTCGATAAGTTAGTCGCAGATCCGGGTTGTCACTGGGATTACAGTGATCCGGCAATGACTCACCTGTCGCTGACATTTGCCTATGCTGCCGGGCAGGAAATACATGAGTTTATGGCTGAGCGTGTCTTTGCCCCCATAGGTATAGAACAGGCTAGTTGGGATATGTTGGGTGGCAGCGGCTGTATTGGGCCCCATACCAATCCTCACGTTGGCCTGCATATCTCGGCACGAGAGCTTGCGCGATTTGGCTACCTGCTTCTGAATAAAGGTGTCTGGGAGGGCAAGCAACTCATTCCGCGCTGGTGGGTGGAACTCTCCACTCAGTCATCACAAAAACTCAATCCAGATTATGGCTATAGCTTTTGGGTGAATTCAGCGGGCAGCCATTGGCCCGGATTGCCCACTGATATGTTTGCATTGGAAGGGTCTAAGACCAATCGCTGCTACGTAATTCCCTCTTTGGATTTGGTTGTGGTACGCGTGGGAACAGGTCCCTCGCGATGGAATGAAACAGATTTTATTAGTGCGGTAGTCGGCGCAATTGGAGAGGGCGACAAGTCATGATCTATGGTGTGGACATAGGCGGTACAAAAATAGAATTGGCAATTTTCGATGCTCAATACAGACAACAGACTGCCTGGAGAGAGGCTACGCCGAAGCAAGACTATCAGGAGTTTCTGCAGCGGATTGTCAATATGGTGGACGAGGCGGATCAAAAGACCGGGATGCCTGGCAGCATAGGCATTGGTCTCCCCTGTGTGTTTGATGATCGAGGCTATGCTCTGGCCGCGAGTATCCCCTGTATCAATGGGCGCCCAGTGCTCAGCGATATCTCGGAGGCTCTGTCGAGACCGGTCAGCTTTCAAAATGATGTTAAAGCCTTTGTTTTTTCCGAAGCCAATGGAGGTGCAGTGGAGGGTCACAGGCATGTGCTGGGTGTGGTACTGGGGACAGGAGTGGGGGGCGGACTCTGTGTAGGAGGCAAGATCCACCAGTCGCGGCAGAATGTCGCCTGTGAATATGGACATGTACCACTATCGGCGAAATTACAAAACCGCTACAACCTGCCACTGTGGCCCTGTGGCTGTGGTCTGGAAGGCTGTTTTAATGAATATATTTCCGGTCCCGGATTGCAGCGGATGTGTGGGCATTTTGGAGGGCATTATAAAAATGCACAGGATCTAATGGTCGGGGTGCGGGCTGGCGATACCAAGGCTAACGAAATATTTAATGCGTATATTGATTGTCTGGGTGCCTTTGTTTCTCAGCTAATTCTGATGTACGACCCAGATATGATTGTGCTTGGTGGTGGACTATCCAATATTGATGAAATATATCAGCGGCTTCCGGATGCTGCGGCTGAGTATCTATTTAGCGGAGTGATTCCGCCATCGGTGGTGCCGCCAATGTATGGTGACTCCAGTGGTGTAAGAGGGGTAGCAATGTTGGGTCATCAGGCAGTATTGGAGGCTAATGCCGATGAATAGTATTATTCACAATGCACAGATTTTCGATGGCGACAGGTTGCTGCAAGATCATGCGGTAATTATCAATGATGGCCTGGTTGAGCAGTTGCTGCCTCAGTCTGAGGTACCCTCTGATATTGAGCAGACTACTGATCTGATGGGCAACTATTTGGTTCCGGGATTTATTGATCTTCAGACTAATGGGGGCGGTGGAGTGCTGTTCAATAATGCGCCTACGTTAGATAGCATTCGCGCTATCGGGCAAGCTCACCGTCAATATGGCACTACCGGATTTCTACCCACCTTAATCACTGATAGTTTTGATGTTATGGAACAGGCCATAGCTGCGGTTGCTCAGGCAATAGAGCAGTCTGTGCCCGGTGTTTTGGGTATTCATCTCGAGGGGCCATTTCTCAATGAGGAGAAAAAGGGCACCCACAACGCAGAGAACTTTTGCCTGATTGATGATCGCGGTTTTGACATTATTACAGGGCTGAATTGTGGCAAAACACTGATCACCCTTGCTCCCGAACTGACCACAGCTGAGATGATTCAGCGTATCTCTGACTCAGGAGTTATTGTCTGCGCAGGGCATAGCGCCGCCGATTATACGCAGAGTAAACGGGCTCTGGAGGCGGGAGTTAGTGGTTTTACCCATTTATACAATGCTATGACAGGCTTACAAAGTCGCGAACCAGGAATGGTAGGTGCAGCCCTTGAAGACAACAGTAGCTGGTTTGGCATTATTGCTGATGGTTACCACTCACACCCGGCAGCCTTTAAAGTGGCTGTGACAGCTAAACATCGTGGTGGGGCCATTCTAGTGACTGACGCCATGCCCTCTGTGGGGTCCGAAAATAAATCTTTTGTGCTGAATGGCGAAACCGTCAGTGTGGTTAATGGTCGCTGCTATAACGCTGAGGGGGCACTGGCAGGTTCTGATCTGGATATGGCGGCTGCCGTTCGCAATGCGAGCAAATTTGCCGATATTGAATGGCTGGAGGCACTGCGCATGGCATCCTTATATCCAGCTCAAGCGCTTGGGATTGACGACAGCCATGGGCGCATCAAATCCGGTTATCGCGCTAATTTTGCAGCCTTGGATCAGCAGCATAAGGTGTTTGCGACCTGGATTGAAGGCCAATACTCACAGCATATTATGGATGCTCAGACAGGCTAAACTGGATCAATAATTTTGTCAGAGGGGGAGCGATGGAAGTGATAATTGTAAAAGGCGCCGATGCTGTCGCCGAGATGGGCGCACAGCTGGTTTGCGAATTGCTCAATAAAAAGCCCAAGGCTGTGATGGGCCTGGCTACTGGCAGCACGCCCATAGCTCTTTATCAGAAACTTATTCAGTGCTATCAGCAGGGTGAGGCAAGTTTTCGCGCGGTAACTACCTTTAATCTCGACGAATATATTGGAATGACTGCGGATAACCCGCAGAGCTATCGCTCCTTTATGGATCGAGAATTATTTGATCAAATAGATATACTAAAAGCCAACACCCATGTGCCCAGCTGTGGTCTCGACGATAACCCGCGCGCTATTGGCACTGCCTATGAGAATGCAATATCTGCGGCTGGAGGCATAGATCTACAAATATTGGGCATTGGTTCTAACGGGCATATTGGGTTTAACGAGCCCTGTTCCAGCCTGTCTTCCAGGACAAGGGTAAAAACTCTGACTGAGTCGACGGTTAGAGATAACAGTCGATTATTTAGTGCGGGGGAGTTCCAGCCTCATTTAGCCATCACTATGGGCATTGCCAGCATACTGGAGTCTCGCCGAGTCACACTGCTGGCTACCGGAGCTCATAAGGCTACGGCGGTGCGCGACGCGATTGAGGGCCCCTTGTCGGCGAGATGTCAGGCCAGTGCTCTCCAAACGCACGAAAGAGCCACCTTCATTATTGATGAGGCCGCCGCCTCATGCCTTGAATACAGAGATTACTTTCGTTGGGCTAATAGTGAAAATACGCCAATTATTGAAAAATTTGGTAACTTTTACGAGTTGGATCAGACTTAGTGCACAGATTACTTTACATAAATAGAGCTCTCTTTCAGCGCTGATCTCGAGCGGCCAGCTTGTAGCGAATATACTCAGCGTGGCGAATATGTGGCAGGTCGGTCACCCGGCGAATAATACTCTCTTCATATTTATTGAGATGCTCGTCGGGTTAGGCAAGCCCCCCCACTCACAAATGGCAGTGAGTACATACTGCTTTTAATCCAGTTCAAAATGCTCGTTAATTTCACGAGTAAACTGAGAGAGAAGTGGTTTCAACCATTTCATCCCGATACAGTCGCAGCAGCTCGTCCACCTGTTCGCTTTCAAGGCTTAACATATCGCACAGCGTCTGACGGATGGAGGCTAGTTACGACGGAATGAATGAGTTTTACATCAATTATTGACTGACATTCTTAATGTAACAAAAGCGAATTTTAAAACTCATTAAGCCAATATTAATCAATAGGTTACCGTCTGCATGCAGTTCCCGCCGCCTCCACCAAAAATAGACCTCAACCCAAATGGGTTGGGGTTTTTATTAGCTGGACGACCTACTGAAGATATTAATGAAGCGTTTGCAGACATAATTGCAGGTAAACGTCTGAGAACACTACTGAGCTTTGATTAGCTAAAAGAAAAGATAGGGCTTCTCTGTTAAGAAGTCATCTTCAGTCACTAGCGTTTATAGAAACGCGGATCACGGGGCTCTCTGCCCATCCATAGCGAACCGACTTAGCCTCCAAAATAGTATTTTTGGGTAGTGACAGAGGCTTGCTGTAGAGGTTCCAGGCGCCGCCATTGACGCGATATCCAACTGAATCATGCACTGCCGACGGCACCAGGCTCACCGTTCCCCGTTTATTAATTAAGACCTGAGGTGTTTCAGTGACTGGCTGCTCTCCATTGGGCCAAAAATTCTTGGCCATCTCTAATTCATCAGTCTTGCTAAAGTCTCCAATCACGCCCCGCCAGTCTAATAATGCTGTCCTCATTCGTGCCAGAGTAGCGACCTGTTCGGCAGAATCGGCTAGGTTATTAATTTCATGGGGGTCGGAGCCTATATCGTAAAGCTCTTCTGCTGGGCGTGACTCGAACCAAAAGCGTTGTGCTGCATTTAGCTTGTCTGCAGCGAACTGTTGCCAGAGGGTTTGCATAGTGGCCAATTGATCGCGATAAGTAATATGCTGGGCGCCAGACACACCAGGGAGCAGGTTGTTAATGTATTTAAACTGGCCATCGCGTACCGCGCGCTCGCGAAAGTTAAAGCCGTCGAGACGGTCTTTGGCGGCATAGATATAGTCTCTTTTGGAACTGGCACCGGGCACTAGCTGTGGGCTGCCATGCATGTAGCTTGGCACCGGGATCCCCGCTAGGGTCAAAACACTTGGTCCTATATCGACAAAACTGACCAGCTTTTTATTGATACTGCCGGGATTCACGCCGGCAGGCTTAAGGCTTTTAGGCCAGTGCACAATTAACGGCACCTTGATACCACTGTCATAAATTTCACGTTTGGCTCGGGGCAGACCATCGCCATGGTCGGTGGTCCAGATAACAATGGTGGTCTCGGCCAAGCCATCGTCTTCAAGCTGACGCAGTAATTTGCCAACCATCTGATCCATGACAAAAATATTGTTGTAGTGCTGAGCAATGTCGGCTCGGATATCCGGATGATCGGGATAGTAGGGCGGTACTAAAACCTGATCGGGATTAACTACCTGGGAGTGAGTTTCTGAGGCATTATTTAACGTCACTATATTAGGGAAAATCTGCTGCTCATGGGTTTGTGTCAGGGTCACGAAACCAAAAAATGGCTGACTTTCTGCACGACCCTGCCAAGTAGGCTGGGAACCTTCGTAGTCCCAGATGCTAAAAGGTCCTGACCCGGCAGATACGTTACTAAACTGATAGTCGAGCTTAGAGCTGGTAAAGGTGTAATAGCCTTCGTGACGTAATAATTCTGGATAGGCTTTGATATGCGCTGGCGGTACTGATCTGTAGGCAGAGTCTTTAAACGATTGGGTGCGCATGTGCTGTGCGCCCACCGAAATCTGGTGAACCGCGAGTATATGTGCAGCACGGCTCGGCGCGCAGACGCCGGCCGTGGTAAAAGTATTAGGATATCGAATGCCGGTGCTGGCGAGACGGTCGAGATTGGGCGTGACAGCGACATTATCGCCAAATGCGCCTACTCTAGCGCTCATGTCCTCAGCCATGATCAATAGAATATTCGGTCGCGGCTGTGCCATTACACTGGTAGTGAGTAGCGTCAGCACTAGGCAAAGACTGACTAAGGTTGATCTTATGAACATTTAGAGGTCCCTTGGAGAATCATTTATTTCCCCTTTAAATAGTCAAGTACTCAAGCGGTTTTTGCCTTTACTAACTTAGTATTTAGATTCAACGTCGTGTTTTTTAAAGGGGATTTGAAGCATTAAAGCTACCCCGGAGTTTTTGCCATTGACGACGCTGATCTCGCCATTGAAACTCATTGCTCTTTCTCGCATTCCCTGAAAACCGAATGAACCTTCTTTTTGGTCCCAGCCGGCCTGTAGGCCAATACCATCATCAATTATCTTTACTTTGAGAAGACCATTGTCACTGCTGATCTTTATTTGAACTTTGTTGGCCTTAGCGTGTTTTGCGATATTGGTCAGCGACTCTTGAACGATTCGAAATACAGCTATAGCAACGGTGGATGGAATAGTGTCTGGCAGTTGGGTGCCGCCAACAATGCATAGTTTTTGATGGTGAATTTCAAATTCATGAGCTAGCCACTCTATGGCTGCAATTAGTCCAAGATCCTCTAAAACACTAGGCCGCAGATCTGACATAATGGACCTAGAGGTATTTGACGCCTTAAGTAGCAAGGCTTTGATGTCATCAAGTTGATTGTCTAACTCAGCGCTTTGGCTTGAAGAGTTGTTCAATTCAGGCTGCTTGAAGCTTTTCATTGCGGTGCTTTTCAGTCGCCTCACCGCCATGGTCAGAGAAATTAGGGTATGGCCTAGCTCATCATGAATCTCACGGGCTAACTTCGCCTTTTCCTCCTCTCGCACCTTATCCATATGGCGCGCCAAGCTGCGTAAGTTTTTGCTCGATAGCTCGAGCTCTCGGGTTCTATAGGCAACTTTCTCCTTAAGAATTTTATTCCACCGCAGAATGGCCAGAAATACCAGTAAGACAAACATTAGGACAGCACTGGCCCAGAGCCCTGTTTTTTTCAGGTCGAGTTTCCTTGTTATCTCAATATTGACCCATTTATCGAAAATTAACTGTCTTTCTCGTTTGCTCAGACCTGAGAGGACTTTTTGCACAATCGGGATAAATGGTCTGAGTTCCTCAGTTACCGCAAATGCAATATCAAAGGTATAAGGGGTGTTGGACACTACTTTTAACGGCGGCAACCCCAGTTTGCGGGTGTAATATTCGACGGAAAAAACATTGTGAATAAATATGTCGGCTTTGCCAGCGAGCACCGCTTGAATACCTTCGGCTGGCGTATCAACATAGCTAACCGCAATCTGCGGATAAAATTCAGAGAGTATTTGCTCCGCTTTGGAGGGCTTTTCAATAACTACGCGCTCATCCCGAATTGACTCAATGCCAACAATTAGCGCAGAGTCTTGTCGCCCAAAGAGGGCGATGGGCATTTCAATAACTGACTCGCTATAGCTTAGCTTTCCTCGTGGCGGTGGCAGATAACTGGCTAGATCAACTTGGTTTTTTTGGATTCCCTTTGACAGTCCGTTTAGGTCGGAGAACACGAATAGCTCAAAGTTAATGCCCAACTGTTCGCTGACAATGGCGATATAGTCTGAGGTCAACCCGCGATAATGGCCATTATCATCTACATATTCGAAGGGCATCTGGTTGCTTGCAATGCCGTGCCTGATCGTTTTGTGTTTGCGAAGCCAGTTAAGCTCTGGCTCGGTGAGTGATGATTGCAGTACTCGTTTTTCAGGACTGCCAACTTGATTTATCTGGCCGTCGGCGTTGGCTATGGTTACAGTTATAAACAGAGTAACGCATGCAGAAATAAGGTTGAGAGAAGCCGACATTAGGGACCGATTAATTCTATGAATGGATTTTTTTAAATTAGGTTTCTTCTCGAAATTACAGTCGGAATTAAGAATCATCATTACAGTCGGGCCTTAAGATTCAAGGTTAAAAAAAGCAATAAAAAATAACAGCTTTGTTAAATTCAGTTAAAGGCTTTAGTAAATATTTTATAAAACCAAATATTTCTGGTTTCTAATTTTGGTAAGTATCTGTTACTTTACTGGAAAGTAACATCTTTAATCACCCTTTCTAGGAGAAATAATGTCATCCATTCTTCTTGTTGAAGATCATGCTGTAGTTAGAAATGGGCTAAAACAGATGCTCATTGAAAATCTTGACTTGGTAGTCTTGGCTGAGGCCAATGACGCCATCGAGGCTATGCAGCAGGTTCGAAAGCAAGACTGGGACCTAGTCGTACTGGATATCCGTCTGCCTGGCCGCAGCGGTGTCGATGTTCTAAAACAAATTAAGTCAGAAAAGCCCCATCTGCCAGTGCTGATTCTGAGCAGTTACCCTGAGTCTCAATACGCTGTTAGGTTGATTCAGGCTGGCGCAGCAGGCTATATCTCGAAAGATGCTGAAGAGACAGAGATTATAAAGGCGGTGAAAACTGCTGCTGCAGGTGGGCGCTATATCAATGAAATTGTGGGCGGACTTTTGGCTAATACTATGAGTCGTAGCTTTTCTAATGCAGATGACTTGTCTCTATATGAGTCTCTTTCAGACCGGGAGTATCAAATATTTCTTGAACTGGCTTCAGGTAAAAGAGCAAAAGATATTGCTGAAAAATTGCAGGTGAGTGCTAAAACTGTCGCTACTCATAGGTCAAGGCTAATGCAAAAAATGGGGTTTTCAACCAATGCAGAGCTAATCCTCTATGCCAATAAATCAGGTTTACTTTTATAAGAATCTCGATTTATTTATCGCCTTTGTAGGAAAACCCCTACAGTAAAAAATTCCATTATCTGACTCTAAATTTCAGCAATTCCTGATTATTTTAGATAACTCGAAGAGCCATTATAGTCAGCGAAATCGTAGCAATTATAAAAATATAAATTTTAGTAATTTTCGGGGATTTTGCAATGTTGAATTTAGCCAATGGCTCATTTAAATTAAGGCTGCTATGTGCGGTAATAGCTGCGTCTGGATTTTCTCATCAGTCCTTCGCTCAGGACTCTGAGATAGAGGAGGTCGTAGTGACTGGTGTCCGCGCCAGTCTTGAAAAATCAATTGACCGCAAACGTAACTCAAGTGAGTTTGTTGAGGTCGTAACATCAGAGGATCTGGGTAAGTTCCCCGATCACAATGTCGCCGAGTCACTACAGCGTGTTACTGGAGTGCAAATTAGTCGCGGTACAAACGTCAGTGCAGGCGATAACGACGGTGTAGGCGAGGGCAGTGAAGTCAGTGTTCGCGGCACGCCACCGGCATTGAACCGAGCCACAGTAAATGGCCAAACCATTTCTACCACTTCTGTTGAGGGTGGTTCACGAAGCTTTAACTACAACACTGTCTCGCCAGAGCTAGTGGAAAGCCTCGAGGTATTTAAGACCCCATCGGCCAGTCAGGATGAGGGTTCTCTGGGTGGCACGGTTAACCTCAAAACTCGCTCTCCACTGGACTTTAAAAACCGCACTGCGGTAGTCAATATCAAGCAGTCTTTTAACAAGCTGCGCGATGACGAGGGTGAAAACTATTCATTACTCTATGCCGATTCTAACACAGACTCTCAGGGTCGTGAATTTGGTGTGTTGGTCAGTTACAATAATTCCGAAGAGCCTTTTCGCCGTGACAGTGTTGAATCCTTTGGCTATCGCTATGTGGGTTTTAGCGCTGCTACAGGAACGATAAGCGATGCCGGTTCTCCTGCGCAGTTGACTGCACCAGTCGATGGTATTGTCTACGGTTATATGCCCAAGGATATACGTCAAAATATTCGCCTTGAAGAGCGTGAACGCTCGGGTCTCAATGTTGTTTTTCAGTACAGGCCTAATGACGACGTCGACGTTAAGTTGGATTATTTGACCACTGATTTAACCCGTTTTGAGCATGCCAGCAACAGTGCTTATCGATTTACTGATGCCCCAGGTGGTGTCGGCAATACCCGTATTGAGAGTGCTGTTCTTGACGGCGAAAATTTTGTCGCGGTGACCAACAGTACCAGTAACAAATCTTTTCATCAGCGCTACTTTGTCGCTGCCTTTGATCGCGAATATAACTACTCTACTGAAGCCGTTAATCTGTCTGTAGATTGGACCTCTGACGATTGGTCGGTGTCGGCACGTGTCGGCGCTTCCGACGGTGAGGGCATGCAGGATCCAGCCCTATTTGCCACCTTCGGGCCAAAGGGGAGCAGTGTTTCCTATGATACTCGCAGTGTTCAATTCTTCACTCTGGCTGCGACCTTGGCCGGCGGTGACGCGGTGTCTGCCCCCTCCGACCTGGAATGGCAAAATCTGTCTCGCGCAGTGAAGCGAAATACTGACGAAGAAGAGTACGCCCAGCTGGATTTCGAACGCACGATTATTAATAGCTGGATCAACAGCGTAAAGTTCGGTGCTAAATACCGCGATCGTACCAAGCGTCAGTACAAGGCTGTGGATTCCGTTAACAGTAGAAGATCTGGTACCTGTGGCGCTGATGCTCACAGCTGTACTCTGGCAGATTATATTGGCGACAGTACATTCCCAGTAGACGACTTTTCCGTTACTGGCGGCATGCCTTCATCTTGGTTTCTGCCATCCGCGAGCATGATTCTGGAAGATTATTCCTATGATGCCGATGGTGAGCTGGGTACCCCAGTGATTCGAGCCAAGCAGGACGGTATTAGTAACTGGGATGTTAGCGAAGAAATTACCGCTGCCTATGCCATGGCGACCTTTGCCACTGACAAGCTGCGCGGTAATTTTGGTCTGCGCTATGTCGGCACCGATCAGGACGGTAACAGTAATACCTACGATGGCGCTGCTTTGATTCCACTGAATGACAAGCGCAGCTATTCTGAAGTCTTGCCGAGTCTAAACGTCGTCTATGTGCTTGACGATGATCTCTTGCTGCGTGGCGGTTATGCAAAGGTTATGTCTCGTCCTAGCTTCCAGCAGTTGACCTTAGGCTATAATGTCAATCAGGGTGCACAGACTGCAACTCGTGGTAATCCCGATCTTGATCCTTTTCTTGCAGATCAGTTCGATCTGTCTTTGGAGTGGTATTTCAACAAAGGTGGACTACTGTCAACCGCTGCATTCTACAAAGACGTCAGTTCCTATGTTTCATCTACTCAGTTCAGCGAAGTTGTCCCCGGATTTGAATTAGACGACAACGGTGATGCGGTGCAGTATTTGGTTACGGCACCCTCCAATGGTGAAGGCGCTGCTATCCAGGGTCTTGAGTTCTCCTATCAGCAGAATTTCAATCAGCTGCCAGCTCCCTTTGATGGCGTAGGTACGATTTTCAATTACACTATGATTGACAGCTCTACAGGTAGAGATGACCCATTTGGTAACGAACTGCCATTGGAAGGCCTCTCGGAATCGAGCATGAACCTAGTGCTGTTCTATGAGAAAGAAGACTTTTCAGGTCGTATATCCTATACCGATCGAGATGACTTTTTACTCTTTACTTCGAGCCTTGGTGGTCTGCCTATCTATCACAAAGCCTACTCACAGGTTGATGCCAGCATGAGTTATCAGGTGGGTGACACTGGCCTTACGTTGACCGCAGAGGCGATTAACCTGACCAATGAAAAGCCAGTTACTTTTGCTGGAGATGAGTCACGGATTATTTCTTATCGTGAATTTGGACGTCGCTATGCGTTAGGTCTGCGTTACAAGTTCTAAAGCTCCGACTATAGCCCTTCTAGCGGTCCTCGCTGGGAGGGTAATAGGTCTCATACATGCAACTATGGTCAGCTTAGAACTGCTTTTACTTTAACTGAATACGGGTGGAATTGGATTGTGAACAGGCGACGTTTTATATCAGCCTTGGTAGCTGCAGCTCCGTCTTTCGGGTTCGCCAAGCAGGCTAAAAATGACTCTACTGCAGCGACGTCTTACGCGGGTATGGAAGACAGTGCCAGCTGGCGAAATGAGGCTAAGCAGCGCATCGAAGTTCTTCGCAAAGGCCGCTTCAATGTCAAGGTAACAGACGCCGCAGGTATGCCTCTAACAAACCTACCGGTTACAGCGAAACTCTATCGCCATGATTTTGGTTTCGGTGCTGCGCCGCGCTTAAGGCGCCTTTATGGCAGCCCCTATCCGCAGGAAATAAGGCAACGTCATTTAGAATACTGCGATTTGCTGTTCCACAAATTGACTCCTGAGAATGCCTTTAAGTGGAAGCATCATGACAACAATAGTCAGTACATCAAACCTTTTATGAGTTGGTGTGCAGAGCGTAGTATCCCGGTTCGCGGGCATTGCTTAATGTGGCCCGGTTTCAAGCGAGCTGCTGCAGAACATGCAAAATACTCAGGTAGTGAAGTGCAGTTGCGCAAGTTACTCAATGACCATATTCATAAAATGGTCAGCCAATATGGCGATCCGCTGACTGAATGGGATGTGCTCAATGAGCCCTTTAGTAGTCACGATTATATGGATATTCTTGGTCCTGAAGTGGCTGTTGATTGGTTTCAGCAGGTGCAGCAGATTCGGCCCGAGGTTAAGCGCTATATCAACGACTACGGAATACTAACCAAGAATTCAGTGCGCCACAGGAGGTTTTATTTCAATTATATAGCGGGCCTGTTGAAGCAGGGCGCAGCTATTCAAGGGATTGGTTTTCAAGCACATATCCCCAAGGGGTTTGCACCTACAGCGCCGCAAGAATTGCTCTTTATTATGAACGATTTCGCTACGCTAAATACTGAGCTACAGGTCACCGAGTTTGATTTTGAAACGCCTAATTTAGAGTTTCAGGCACGTTATACCGAAGACTTTATGACGGCTGTCTTCAGTCACCCGCAGATGACCGGACTGCTTACCTGGACACCTTTTGAGTACGCTAAAAACCGTGTGCCAAAGCCCGATGCCGCGCTGGTTGATCGCGACTTGCGATTAAAGCCCAATGGCCAGGTATGGCATGACCTAGTCAACAAGCGCTGGTCTACCGAGGTTGAATTACTCACAGATAGTCGAGGAGAGATTAATTTTACCGGCTATAAGGGCCTCTACCATTTACAGTTGAGCGCAGCTAACAACGCTACCTTTGCAGTGCCATTGAAATCAGATAATGTGAATGCGCAGATTAATCTGACATGAAAAAATTCTCCGGTAACAAACTATTTTGATTATACCCATTAAACAATAAGGCCCTTTACACTGATCATGAAAAAATTATTGCTTAGCTTTACCGGTTTGCTGATTTTTACTGCGCCATTAACGTCGACCAGCAGCGAACTCTTGCCCGCCTATCTAGATGCCAGTTTAACCCCTGAGCAGCGGGTCGCTGATCTCTTGCCTCGGATGAGCTTAGAAGAAAAGGTAGGGCAGATGTGTCAGTACGTGGGCATTGATCACACCGCTGAATCAGAGCAGCACATGTCCATTGATGAGCTCGCCAAAAGCGATGCCCATGGCTTCTACCCCGATCTGCACTCATCACAGATTCCAGCGTTTATCGAGACCGGCAAAGTGGGTTCATTTCTTCATGTGTTGACTGCCACTGAAGCTAACTTATTACAGCGCCACGCTGCACAGAGCCGTCTTGGTATCCCTTTGCTGATTGGCATAGATGCGATACACGGTAACGCTATGGTCAGTGGTTCCACGGTCTATCCCGCCCCCCTAGGTATGGCTAGTTCGTGGAACCTTGGCCTAGTCAAACAGGCAAGTGTTGAAACCGCTCGCGAGATGCGTGCCACCGGCTCTCACTGGAGTTTTACACCCAATGTTGATATAGCCCGCGACCCGCGTTGGGGGCGAGTGGGTGAAACCTTTGGCGAAGATCCCTTCCTCGTCGCTGAAATGGGTGTGGCGACAATCGAGGGGCTACAGCAGGGGGACTTCGATGGGCCACAGAAGGTTATTGCCAACGCCAAACACTGGGTTGCTGGTGGTGATCCGATCAATGGTATTAATCTGTCACCCATGGATGTCTCTGAGCGCACTCTGCGTCAGGATTTCTTTCCACCTTTTAAGCGTGCTGTCGATGCCGGCGTGTTTACCTTTATGGCTGCCCACAATGAGATCAATGGCGAACCTGCGCACGGCAGTCGTTATCTGTTAAATGATGTGTTGCGTGAAGAGTGGGGCTTTAAAGGCTTTGTGGTCAGTGATTGGATGGACATCGAACGCTTGCATACCTTTCACCGAGTTGCCACCAGTCAAAAGGAGGCGGTATATCAAACCGTACATGCGGGAATGGATATGCATATGCACGGGCCAGATTTTCTTGAGCCGCTAGTGGAGCTGGTCAATGAAGGCCGTCTCTCCAAGGCGCGTATAGATGAATCAGTAGCTCCAATGCTACTGGCCAAATTCCGTCTCGGATTATTTGAAAATCCCTACGTCGATGAAAGCCAGATTGAGCAGTTGGTGTTTACCGCAGCCCACCGGCAAACCGCACTGGACATGGCGCGTCAGGCAATCGTACTGCTAACCAACAATGACAGTATTCTACCGTTGCAAAAAAACACTAAAGTCTTTGTTACCGGCCCCAATGCTGACAACCATACGATTCTTGGGGACTGGGTGCTGCAACAGCCCGAGGGCAATGTCACAACCGTACTCGAAGGGCTCAGGGCGGTTGCTGCTGGTCCAACAAACATTGATTTTTATGATGTGGGTAAACAGGTTAAAGACCTATCTACAGAGGATATTCTCGGTGCAGCGAAGCGCGCGAGTCAGTCTCAGGTCGCGGTAGTGGTAGTGGGTGAAAATCCCCTTCGCTATGACAAAAAAGGCAAGACCTCCGGTGAAAATGTTGCTCGATCGTCGATCAACCTTATCGGCCGACAGCTTGAGTTGGTGCAGGCTATTCATGCAACCGGAACGCCGGTGATTGTAGTCTTGGTTAATGGCCGACCGATCGCTGAACCCTGGGTTGTGGATAACAGTGCTGCTGTTATTGAAGCTTGGGAGCCCGGTGCAATGGGTGGACAGGCGCTCGCAGAAATTATCTATGGGGTGACGAACCCCAGCGGCAAATTACCAATCACTGTGCCCTATAGCATCGGTCACACTCAGGCGATCTATAACCACAAACCCTCGGCTTACAAACACAAATACGCCGATGCGCCGACCCGCAATCTGTTTGAGTTTGGTTATGGTCTGAGCTATACCGAGTTTGCGTTCTCTCAGCCAGTTTTGGACACCAGAAGCATTAAAAAAACCGAGAGCACCAACCTCTCTGTGACAGTTACCAATAGCGGCGATCGCGCTGGTTATGAAACTGTGCAGCTCTATGTGCGTGACAATTACAGTGAAATAACCCGCCCGGTAAAAGAGCTAAAGGGGTTTGAAAAGATCTATCTGCAAGCCGGTGAGTCAAATCGTGTTAGCTTTACTTTGCGGCCTGATATGTTCGCCTATTACAACCGTGCCATGGAATGGGTAGTCGAGCCCGGAGCTTTCACCTTGATGGTTGGCTCCTCATCTCGTGAAGCCGACTTAAAAACCATTCAGCTGCGCATTAAAGACTAAGCATAACAACAAAAAATCGAAAATAAGTTTTAAGGGATATATATGAATGATTTGAAACGCAATTGGACAAATGGGCTGTTAGGTAGAGCCAGTGTAGTTATGCTAATTTCGATACTAGTTGGTTGTACCGATGTAGGGGAAAGCAATCAACGCGCAGAACAAAAAAGGTACCAATCTGATTTCTCAATGGATTGGTTGTATCGATCCTTTGGAGGCCAGTCAAGGGTCAGCAAGCCAAAGAACGTGATCTATGTGCTCACTGATGATCAGCGCTACGATGAACTCGGCTTTATGAATCCAATTATAGAGACGCCGAATATGGATCGCATGGCTGCCGAAGGCGTCCACTTTAAGAATGCCTTTGTCACCACGGCACTTTGCTCTCCGAGTCGGGCTTCGATCCTCACCGGCCAATATATGCATAACCATGGCGTTGTCGACAATAACAAGCCACCTCGCGATGGCACGATTTTTTTCCCCGAGTACTTGCAGAAGGCCGGATACGACACCGCCTTTGTCGGCAAGTGGCACATGGGTGAATTGGCGCCAGCCGGACGCAAGCTCGATGATCCACAGCCAGGATTTGATCATTGGGTTAGCTTTGCTGGCCAGGGCCATTACTATCCAATCAAACCCAATGGCGAGCAGAGCATGCTCAATATCAATGGTGATGCGGTGAAACAAAAAGGTTATATCACTGATGAGTTAACCGATTACGCACTCGATTGGTTAGACAGTCGCGATAGCGAAGAGCCGTTTTTTATGTACCTCTCTCACAAGGCAGTCCATTCAAATTTTGCACCGGCGCAACGCCACGCCGAGCAGTATGCCGACCGAACCATTCCGGTGCCTGCCAGCCAAGCTGATACCCCCGAAAATTATGCGGGAAAGCCGATGTGGGTGAAGAATCAGCGCAATAGCTGGCATGGCGTTGATTTTCCCTATCACAGTTCACTGGATGTTCAGGCCTATAAAATGCGCTACCACCGAGCGTTGTCTGCGGTAGACGAGAGTCTTGGTCGTCTTTTTAAGTGGCTCGAAGATAATGGCCATGCCGACGACACCATTGTGATGCTGATGGGTGACAATGGCTTTATGTTTGGTGAGCACGGTCTGATTGATAAGCGTAATGCCTATGAGGAGTCCATGCGGGTACCGCTTTTAGCCTGGGGTGATGGCTTGAAGGCTAATCATGTGGTTAAAGAGATTGCCGCCAATATCGATATTGCGCCAACCATACTGGATATTGCTGGGCTTGAATCTCCGGAGCAATTTGAAGGAGAGAGTCTGTATTCTCTGGCACGGGGCGAATCAGAAAGCGAATGGCGCGACGATCTGCTCTATGAATACTACTGGGAATTTAATTATCCGAGTACACCAACTACGTTTGCGCTGCGCACAGACGACTATAAATTTATTACCTATCATGGTCTTTGGGATACAGAGGAGCTCTATGATATGCGCACTGACCCTAAAGAAATGCACAACCTGATCCACGACCCTGAGTATTTGGCGGTAGTCGCCGATCTGCGTGGTAAGTTGTTTGCCCGTCTTGGGGATTCTCGCGATGGCTTAAGTGTCCCATACACCGAGAAATTTAGTCATGGTGCAGTGTTCCGTGAGGGGGAGCGGTCAAAAGCGGCCGAGTTCCCAGACCAATGGTTACGTAATGGTAGCGAGCGCGATCTGCGTGACTTTATGAAACCCGATAAGGTTAGGGCAGGGCTCTCTAAAGCCAAACCTGCAGCACACTAGCAAACCATTAAAGTCGAAAGTGGAAGGCCGCTTTATGAAAAATCTATTGCTAATCTTTATGTGCAGCCTGTCAATTGCATTTAACGCTATTGCCAGTGACGTGAAGCCTGCCAACATCCTGTTTATTATGATCGATGACCTGCGCCCAGAACTGGGTGCTTACGGCAGCACAGCCGTTAAATCCCCGAACATAGATAGTTTGGCCAGTGAGGCTGTACTGTTCGCTAATGCCTATGTCAATGTGCCGGTCTGCGGCGCATCGAGAGCCAGCATGATGTCAGGTATCAGGCCAACGGAAAAACGCTTTGTCGGTTATCAAGCGCGTATTGATGAGGACGCCAAAGGTGCTGAAACGCTGTTTGGCTACCTCAAAAAACAGGGTTATTACAGCGAAAGTATCGGCAAGATATTGCACTTTTCTGCGGATTCTAAAGCAGGCTGGAGTACGCCACCCTGGAATCCGAAGAAAATTAAGCGCATAGGACACCGTAATTATCAGAGCGCGGAAAACATTGCCAGCTTTCTAAAGGATCGGACTGGCCCCGCCTATGAAGCCGCAGATGTGCCGGATAATCATTACTTTGATGGCATGATTGCCGATCAGGCTATGGCTTCCCTTGAGTCCGCCAGTGAGCGCAACCAGCCTTTCTTTATGGCGGTGGGTTTTTTAAAGCCTCACCTGCCGTTTACTGTGCCTTTACGCTACTGGGACCTCTACCGGGAAGATGATATCGATCTTGCGAGTAATCCACTTATGCCGGTGGGAGCGCCTCGCCAGGCCATCCATAGTTGGGGTGAGTTGCGCAAATTTGAGGGTATCCCCAAAGCACCGCACCCGGTTCCCGACGCTATGGCAAAGAAACTGGTTCATGGATATCTTGCCAGCGTCAGTTACTCGGATGCTCAGGTGGGTAAATTACTGGCCAAATTAAAACAGCTTGACCTCGATGACAACACCATTGTTATCCTCGCTGGTGACCATGGCTTTAGCCTCGGCGAACATGGTTTATGGGTTAAACACTCGCCCTTTGATGTGGCAACGAGAACACCGCTAATCGTTAAATTGCCGACAAAACTGACAGAGAAATCTGCTATGGGGCTGCTGCTGGGAAGCACTTTATCCACAAGCAGTGAACCGACCCCGAACTTGAAACCGGGAGTCGGTACTGCCGAGGGTTTGGTCGAATTTGTCGATATATTCCCCACCGTACTCGAGTTATTGGGTAAGCCTAAACTTCCGCAGTTGCAGGGCGATAGCTTCGTAAGTCAGTTGTTAGATGTTAATGCTCCAGGCAAAGTAGCTGTGTTTCCACGTTGGCATGCAGCAGATGTGATTAAGACCGATCGCTATGCCATGACAGAATGGTTTGATCAACAGGGCCAAGTAACAGCGCGAATGATGTTTGATCACCTAAATGACCCCAAAGAGACTGTTAATCTGGCTGAACATAAAGACTATAAATCGCTTGTTGCGGATCTTCATGAGCAACTGATTATTTTGAGAGAAAGCCGATAGCCTCTTCTTGAATCAGCTTGCTACGCACTGCGAGCAATCTTCGTGGATACCATACGTTGAAGTTGATAAAGAATAGCATAGACGCGAAGGAGGCTCTCGATATTGGTCACTAGAAATGTCTCTCAGTGGATGGTGATGCTCCAGTCAATCGTGTAGCAGACGGATGGAATCGAATTCTCAACAGTATAGATATTAATGAGCCGGTATGGAATTGGTTTGGTTTTCGCGAAACAACAGCGGTGCCGAGTTCTAAATATTCAATAAAAATAGTCAACACATATCAATGCTGGCTTTGGGGTAATCTGTCATAGATTGACTGACTTGCCGATACCTAAAAAAGGGGAGGCTGATGCCTTCAGGTAATAATATTTCTCTCGTCCTGTTACTCGCAGTGTCTCTGGTTGCTTGTGAAGATAGAACGAAGCCTCTGACATGTTTAGCTGAGGCTTACATTGGTAATACTGTGGATATTATCGGGAGGCAATTCACGTTTGGTGATAACCGCTACTATGCCGATGAAAGACCCGCTGGAATCAGGGTCGTTGCAGACTTCAATATTGATCTTACTGAGGTCACCAACAGGCAGTTTAGCGCCTTTGTTGAGGCCACGGGATATGTCACTGCGGCAGAGCGGGGTCTGTCCAAAAAAGAATTCCCTAATGTTCCGCCAGAGCTTCGGGTTCCTGGCTCCATGGTGTTTGTATCGCCAGATCCAGAAAAAGTAACTGCGACTACTAGCTGGTGGCAATTTGTACCCGGTGCAAATTGGCAGCATCCTCTTGGCCCCGAGAGCTTTATCGAAGGAAAAGGCTCCTTTCCGGTTGTGCATCTTATCCATGCCGATGCAGAGGCCTATGCTACATGGATGGGTCGACGCTTGCCCACAGAGGCGGAGTGGGAATACGCATCCAGAGGAGGTTTAGAGGGTGTGACCTACTCATGGGGTCAGGAGGCTCCTCATCAGGGTGAGGCGAAAGCCAACACTTGGCAAGGGCATTTCCCTTATACAAATCTTAAAGAGGATGGATTTGTAGGCAGCTCGCCGGTTGGGTGCTTTACCGAAAATGGCTATGGCATATACGATATGACCGGAAATGTATGGGAATGGACTGACACAGCATACGGGCCAGATCATAAAAGAAATTACGGGGATGGGGGATATGACCCGCAGCAGCCTGGCATTAAGGTGAAAACTCTTAAAGGAGGCTCATTTTTGTGTTCAGATAACTACTGTCAACGCTTTCGTCCTGCCGCTCGACAGGCTCAAGATGTTACGCTCGGCTCGTCTCATATTGGTTTTCGAACAGCTAAGTGACAGCCAAGTGCCAGTAAACAGCAGATAGACCAATAATAACAATCGCCACAAAAATTAGTAGTATAAGAAATTCAAAAAAAGAGAGCATAATAAAAAAACTTAGAGGGAATCATGACTATCGGCACAAGCTCCAGCACTAATAAACTCAGTATTTTACAAATCACCATTGTCGCTGCATTAGGTGGTTTATTGTTCGGATATGACACCGGTGTGATAGGGGGTAGTCAGCTTTATTTCACCAAATATTTTAATCTTTCAGCTGCCGAGCAGGGTTGGGCAGTCAGCAGTGCGCTGTACGGTTGTCTAGTGGGTGCGTTGGCGGGTGGTTATCTCACTAAGCGGATAAGCAGAAAGTATACGCTGATCCTCGCGGCCGCTCTGTTTGCTATCTCGGCCTGGGGTTCTGGTCTCGCAGCAACCCTTAATGAGCTGGCGATCTATCGTATTATTGGCGGTCTTGCCGTGGGCATGGCCTCATTGGCGGCGCCTATGTATATTGCTGAAATGGCGCCACCGAAATACCGTGGTCGCATGGTTTCTTACTATCAGTTGGCCGTGGTTATTGGTTTCTTTGTGGTGTTTTTAGCGACATATTTTATTGGCGGTGGCGACACGCAGAATATGACCCCAGAAGTGCTTGCGCAGCTTCATGAGCACAATGTTAATAGGGGCTGGCGCATTATGCTCTGGTCTGAGCTCTTGCCAGCACTGGCTTTCTTGGCGCTGCTTTTTACTGTGCCTCACAGCCCCCGTTGGTTGATCTTACAGGGCCGCACTGAAGAGGCCAAAACGGTGCTGGCTCAGATAACCTCGAGCGACCAGGAGGCGGCCTCTGAGTTTGCTGATATAGAGGCATCACTGACCAATAGCCCAGTCCCCAATCTGGCTATGCTATTTGGCAAAGGTATTGGCTTTGCTCTATTTCTTGGCGTTATGTTGTCGATATTCCAGCAGGTCACCGGCATTAATGCGATTCTTTATTACGGTGCAGAAATTTTTAGCAATGCTCTGGGCTATGGCCCAGAAGATTCCCTTAAGCAGCAGCTCTGGTTGGGTGCGGTCAACCTTATCTTTACCTTTGTCGCTATTTACAAAGTCGATAGCTGGGGCCGCAAGCCGCTGTTTATTGCCGGAAGTATAGGTATGTGTGCAGGTTTAACGGTGCTGGGTCTGACTATTTATACCCAGCAGATGGGGATTGTTTCCCTGATCGCTGTATTGGTCTTTATCGCCTCATTCGCCATGTCCATGGGGCCAGTGGTGTGGGTGATGTTGTCGGAGATGTTCCCAAATAATGTGCGCAGTGTCGCTATGTCGATCGCCGTTGCGGCACAGTGGCTATTTAATGCCCTGGTTGCCAATAGCTTCCCTCTAGTAAACCAAAGTACCTTTAATCAGGAGGGTTTTAACGGTGCGCTGCCATACTTTATCTTTGCCTCTTTCTGTGTGGTCGCGATGATTTTTGTCTGGAAGCTCGTCCCTGAGACCAAGGGTAAGACACTCGAAGAGATGGAAGCGCTCTGGGCGGCAAAGGATCAGGGCTAAAAAGACCTAG
>Ga0209199_1000790_pt1 | contig 42053 bp, 42 predicted proteins | sample COGITO_mtgs_1105_7_FD_184805 | JGI IMG/M metagenome (GOLD analysis project Ga0209199, IMG submission 184805) | Pelagic marine microbial communities from North Sea - COGITO_mtgs_110523 (SPAdes) (version 2) | ecosystem: Environmental > Aquatic > Marine > Epipelagic ... | reverse complement strand
AACCACTTTGGCCGCGCTGCAAAGTGCCGCGGATGCCATTGAAGATCAACTTGAGGGCATTGCAGCCGAATGACCCAAAACGCAGTTATAGGAAGGGACTACAGACATGAGCCCACTTGATAGAAACATTCCCAATTTGACCGGTGACGGCGAAGGATCGGTGCAGGTGCATCAGGACGAAACCGCAAAAATTGATGGTGCAAAAGTATTCAGTGTTTACGGTAAAGGGGGCATTGGCAAGTCAACCACCTCGTCAAACCTTTCGGCGGCTTTTTCTAAAATGGGAAAGCGCGTGCTGCAAATTGGTTGTGATCCAAAGCATGACAGCACCTTTACTTTAACTGGCACACTGCAACCCACAGTGATTGATATTCTCAAAAGCGTGGATTTTCACTCCGAAGAACTGCGCCCAGAAGATTATGTTGCAACGGGATATAATGGTGTGAAATGCGTAGAAGCTGGCGGGCCGCCCGCGGGAACTGGCTGCGGCGGCTATGTGGTTGGGCAAACGGTGAAGCTGCTTAAGCAACACCATATGCTTGAAGACACGGATGTTGTGATTTTCGATGTCCTCGGGGATGTCGTTTGCGGCGGGTTTGCAGCGCCGTTGCAGCATGCCGATCGAGCTTTGATTGTCACCGCCAATGACTTCGACAGCATATATGCGATGAACCGGATAATTGCTGCGGTTCAGGCGAAATCTGCCAATTACAAAGTGAGGCTTGCCGGCTGTGTCGCCAATCGGTCGAAAGATACGGATGAGGTGGACAGGTATTGCAAGACTGTGGGGTTCAACCGAATTGCCCATATGCCAGATCTCGACGCGATCCGCCGGTCTCGGCTGAAAAAGAAGACTCTGTTTGAAATGCCCGATGATGAAGAAATCGTCCAGGTCCGCAAAGAATATTTGCGTCTGGCCGAAACGCTTTGGAACGGCACGCTGCCACTTGCACCGGCGCCATTGCCTGATCGCGAAATCTTTGAACTGCTGGGATTTGATTGATGACCTACGAATCGACCCGCAACACGGTTGAAACTTACTTTGATCGCACGGCGACAAAGACCTGGGAGCGATTGACCTCTGACGCGCCTGTGTCGGGCATTCGCGCCACTGTGCGCGCGGGGCGTAACCGGATGCGGCAGCTCTTGCTGTCGCAATTGCCTGCGGATTTGCGCGGGGCGCGCGTGTTAGATGCGGGCTGCGGCACAGGGGCTTTGGCCTTTCAATTGGCCCAGGCTGGCGCAGATGTTGTGGCGGTGGATATCTCGCCAAAGCTCATCACGATAGCCAAGCAGCGCCAACCCGCCGAAGTCAGCGGCTCGCTTAGGCTGATGGCTGGCGATATGTTTGATCCGGGCCTAGGGCATTTCGATCATATCGTGGCAATGGACAGTTTGATCTATTATTCAGCTGAAGATATTGGCGCGACCCTCGATCGGGTGAGTAGCCGTATATTGACAAATATGGTCTTCACGGTTGCGCCGCGCACGCCGCTTCTTATGGCGATGTGGCGGATTGGCAAATTTTTCCCTCGTGGCGATCGCTCGCCCATGATGGTTCCACACCAAGCGGCACAAATTGCCAAGTCTACCGTGGGAAAGATCAGTGACATTGATCGGGTGACGTCTGGATTTTACATCAGCCAAGCTTTGGAATTCCGCCCATGATCCCAAAGAGTGCTGTCAAAACCCTGACCTTAAGGATGTTGCCTTTCGCCGATGCGGCCAGCGATGAGCTGCCGCTTGGGCAATTGTTGCGTCTATCCTTGTTTCAAATTTCTGTGGGCATGGCAGCGGTGATGTTGCTTGGCACCTTAAACCGGGTGATGATTGTTGAGCTGTCGGTGCCGGCCTTTATCGTGGCGACGATGATTGCAATTCCCGTGCTGATCGCGCCTTTTCGTGCGCTTCTTGGGTTTAAGTCTGACAATTACCGCTCCGCAATCGGTTGGAAACGCGTGCCCTATTTGTGGTTTGGCAGCCTCTGGCAGTTTGGCGGATTGGCGATCATGCCGATGGCTCTTTTGGTTTTGGCCGGAGACTCAGCAATTGATGCGGGACTGTTTGGCGAGATTGCCGCAGCGCTGGCGTTTCTTTTGACTGGGCTTGGAATGCATATGACGCAAACCGCAGGGCTGGCTTTGGCCGCTGATCGCGCAACCGAACAGACTCGCGCAAAAGTCGTTTCAATGCTCTACGTTATGTATCTTGTGGGAATGGGGGTTTCAGCCGTTATCATTGGTACGTTGCTGCATGATTACTCCTCGTTACTGTTGGTTCAAGTGGTGCAAGGCGCGGCGGTGTTCACCATGGTTTTGAATGTTATTGCTCTTTGGAAGCAGGAAAAAATGGCGCCGATGAGCCAGGCTGCACGCCAGGCGCCGAAGGCCAGTTTTCAGACCGCTTGGGCGGACTTTACCGGTCAAACGACGGTGCGGCGGCTAATATTCACAATTTTCGCCGGCACGGTTGCTTTTAATATGCAAGATGTGCTGCTCGAACCCTATGGCGGCGAAATTCTTGGCCTTTCCGTTTCGGCGACAACGCAGCTTACCGCCATGTGGTCTTTGGGCGCTTTGATCGGTTTGGGCCTGTCGGCGCGATGGCTGTCGCGATCAATTGATCCCATTCGTATTGCGGGCCGGGGAGTTGTTGTCGGCATCTTCGCTTTTGCGGCAGTTCTTTTATCCTCTGTTTTTGGCTCGCCATTTTTGTTTTTTTCAGGTGCCTTTTTGATTGGGCTGGGTGGCGGTACCTTTGCAGTGGCGACCCTGACTGCCGCCATGACCATCAATGTGCCTGGAGCGGCTGGGCGTGGATTGGCGCTGGGCGTTTGGGGCGCTGCGCAGGCCACAGGCGCAGGCCTGTCCATTTTTTTAGGTGGCGCTATTCGCGATATGATCACGCAAGCGGCGCATAGCGGCATTTTGGGCGACGCCCTTAACACCCCGGTTGTTGGGTATTCGGTCGTTTATCAAATTGAGATCGCTCTACTCTTCATTACCCTCATCGCCCTTGGCCCGATTCTACGGACCAAAGGCATCAGTGCAAACACACCGCAGCGCTTGGAGCTGACGGATTTTCCGACTTGATAGTCAAAGGAGACGACCATGGTAGGCAATGAATTTTTCGGTAATTTTGATCTCGCAAGCGCTGCGATCTGGATGTTCTGGATCTTTTTTGCTTTGCTTGTTTATTATCTTCAAACAGAGAACATGCGCGAAGGATATCCGCTGGAGGCCGATGATCCCTCTGGATCTGCCCATCGCGGCCTTTTTTCCCTGCCTGGTGACAAGACGTTTCACCTGCCCCATGGGCGCGGTGACGTGACTGTTCCCTCCGGTCAACGTGGGGATCGTTCAGATTTAGCACTTGAAGCCACCTCTGATGCGACTGGCTCGCCTTTTGTACCAATCGGCGACCCGATGCTCGCTGGTGTTGGGCCAGGCGCATGGGCTCCGCGTCAGGATCACGCCGAGTTGGACGCGCATGGTCATGCCAAGATCAAGCCCATGTCACAGCTCGATGATTTCCATGTTTCAGCTGGCCGTGATCCACGGGGTAAACCTGTGGTGGCGGGCGACGGCGAGGTGATCGGCCGTATCAATGATATGTGGATTGATGTGCCAGAACAGATGGTGCGTTACCTAACTGTGGATCTCAATCCAGAGGGCACGGGCCAGGCCCGCCTAATCCCAATCAATTTTTGCAAAATTAGCGAAGACCGGGTGACGGTTCGTTCAATTTATAGCGCCAATTTTGCAGGAGTGCCTCAGCACAAGTCGACTTCAGAAGTCAGCTTGCTCGAGGAAGAAAAGATCATGGCTTATTACGGCGGCGGCACACTTTATGCTGATCCTGAACGCTCAGAGCCAAAACTGTAAACGACCAACGCTGGGCCGCAGCCACGGCCCAGCGTTCAGACGATAGGGGACTAAAGACATGAGCCACGACGATTTTAATTTCGAACCGATCCGCGGATTGCCTGAAGCATTGCCCGCTGACGAACATATCCTCTGGCAAGGGCGGCCTAACAGCCTGCGGCTGGCCAAGGATGCTTGGGGCCTCAACTGGGTGGTTGGGTATTTCATCGCCCTGGCGGTGATCCGAGTTATTACCGTATCGGATATGATGAGCCTGACGTCTGCTATGGCGCAGGGCATTCCGTTTCTAGTGGCTGGCGCGTTGACGGCCTTAATCTTATTTGGGGTGGCAACGGTACAAGCTCGAAGCACGGTATATACGCTTACCAATAAACGTGCATGTCTGCGCATCGGTGCTGCGCTGACGATGACATTGAACCTGCCATATGTGTGTATCGGAAATGCACAAGTGGCCTTGAGAAAGTCGGGTTTGGGCACAATCACTTTTGAGCTCATCGGTGAGACTCGCTTGTCGTATCTAATGACCTGGCCGCATGTGCGCCCATGGCACATGAGCCGCACCCAACCGGCCTTCCGATCCATACCAGATGCTGAACGGGTCGCAGCCCTTTTTGCAGAGGCCGCCGAGACACGAGTGTCAATGCCGAAGGTCGCTCAGCGCGACTATACCAAAACAGACAGCATCGCTGCGGAGTAAAGCTCATGCCCACCACCAACTCACTTGCCGCTCAAATGAAACACCGAGATCGGGACATGGTGCCCAAGGTCTTGGTTCAAGCGATGTTCACTTTGATGATCGCCGCAGTCGTTCTTGTCGCTTATGCCCGGCTTACGGACCGTCCTGTTATTGGCGTGGCCCCACACAGCGATATCGTGGCGGAAATTCCGATCACTTTGGTGGGTAATAGGAGTGATGGCGTGGCGGTTTTGGACGCGACGGGCAGACAGATTGCCCATTCCAATGATCATAAATCTGGGTTTATCGATGTGATTTGGGTCACCACCACGCGCGAACGCATTGTGCACAACGCAGATACGCAAGCGCCCCTGCGCTTGGTGCGCAGAGCAAATGGGCATGTGGCCATTCTTGACGACACAACCGGCTGGTCGATCGAATTGATCGGATATGGCCAAGACAATGTCGCAGCTTTCGCCAAGCTGATCGACTGAACCAAGGGGACAGAAGATGGGATTATTTACGAGATCAAAAGAGACCGCACCCTGCACCGTGACGATTTCACATCGGTTTGAGGAGCTTTCTGCTCATGTGAAATTTAACAATGGTGCCGTGGTGCATCCAGGAGACAGCGTTCAAGTGGAAGGGCCAGAAATCATGGCGCCCTATGGTGTCTGCGTTGAGGAACAACGCATCGCTACGATCACCCGGGCCTCAAAAATTGAACGGCTCTGGACGCGCTCGACGGGCGATTTTGAATTTATGGAGCTGTGCGAATTTTCTTTTTCGGAGGGAGTATTGTCATGAATGCGCCAACACATTCTGCTTTTGCCAATACCGCTGAAGAGGCAATTGCCGCACAAGATGCGCTTGATGATCCAATGACATCTGAAAAAGCCACAGAGGTGGCAATGCAAAACACGCTGCTCACGCCGCGCTTTTACACAACTGACTTTGCCGAAATGGATGCGGTTGATGTCAGCTCGGTGCGTGAAGACTGGGACCGCTTGATTACGCAAATGAAATCCGATCCGAACAAGGGGCATTTCAAAAAGAATGAAGAGTGGGACACTGTTGATTGGGAGGGGATGGAGCCGGCGCTGAAGGCGGAGTTCATCGATTTTCTTATTTCATCTTGCACCGCCGAATTCTCTGGCTGCGTTTTGTACAAAGAGATGAAGCGTCGCGGTTCGAATGAGGACATCACAACCCTGTTTCAATTGATGGCACGGGATGAGGCGCGCCATGCTGGATTTATCAATGATGCACTGCGTGAAGCCGGGGTTCGGGTAAATTTGGGCTTTTTGACTCAGCAGAAGAAATACACGTATTTCCGCCCAAAATTTATCTATTACGCTACCTATTTATCGGAGAAGATTGGCTATGCCCGCTATATAACCATCTACCGGCACCTCGAAGAGAACCCGGAACTGCGGTTTCATCCTATTTTCAAATGGTTTCGCGAGTGGTGCAACGATGAGTTTAGCCATGGGGAAGCCTTTGCGCTTTTGATGAAATCTGATCCTAAATTGACTGAAAGTTTTGGCAATAAACTGTGGATCAAGTTTTTCCTCACCGCGGTTTATTCCACCATGTGGGTGCGGGACCATCAGCGGCCGTTGTTTCATGAGGCTCTGGGCGTCGATGTCACCTGGTACGGCCAAGAGGTGTTTCGCAAAACCTCTGAGATATCCAAACAAATTTTTCCAATGACATTAGATATCGATCACCCGCGCTGGCGTAAAAACCTCGATCGGATGGAGGCAGCATCTCGGCAAATTGCCGCCGCAAAAGCTCGTGGGGGCCTGGGTGGTATGATGAGCCGATTGGGCGGAATGGTTAAGGCTGCGACGGCTTTTGTCTCCGTATTCACCATCCCCGCTAAGACCCATAGGGTTCCGACCAGCACGCGGATGGAGCCGACTTACTGATGATCGGATCGCCCTGGATAGCAGCGCTCATCGCAATTTTTTCCTGGTGGTTCTTCACCGGGATTATTTTGCTGATTGTGCGGCGCAAGGACGTGGCTGGTGCGACGGCCCATGGGGCGTCTGTCGTATGGGGCGTGCCACTCTTAGCGCTGGGCATTTTCGGAGCGGTGATCTCCGCCGCCTCTTTGACCGTGGCAAATATCTATATCTCATTTTTCTCAGTCTTGCTCATTTGGGGTTGGATTGAGCTGGCGTTTTTATCTGGGGTCATCACTGGCCCCTTGCGGAACTCTTGCCCGAAATCGCTTCGGGGCTGGGCCAGATTCCGGAGGGCCTGGCAGACCGTCAGCCACCACGAAGCCCTTTTGCTCAGCGGCCTGGTTCTCATGGCGTTCATCGCGTTTGATGCAGCAAATCCGCTTGGATTTTGGGCCTATTTTATCCTTTTTGCAGCGCGCATTTCCGCCAAACTTAATTTGTTTTTTGGCGTGCCGCGCATCAATCTTGAATTCATCCCCCAACCGCTGCTGCACCTCACATCATATTTCAAGCAAGGCCCGGTGACCATGGTTTTTGGTCTTGGGATAACTGGGCTTAGTCTGGTCACTGCTGCCCTCGGTTTAGCGCTGTTTTCCGCCAGCACGGTGGAGGCACAGATTGGACATGCTTTGCTCTTTGCACTGTGTGCTTTGGCCACGCTGGAACATTGGTTGATGGTCATTCCATTGCCCGATGCAAAGCTTTGGCGCTGGATGCTTCCCGCACTTTCTACGAACACTAAGACAGGACAATCCCATGAACTTTAACGCCCTTTTTCAAGCTCAAATCGACACGTTGAAATCTGAAGGCAATTATCGCTATTTTGCCGAATTAGAGCGCAAATGCGGCAAGTTTCCTCATGCAGCCAGTCACCACGGTGGCAAGGTGCAAGACGTGACGGTCTGGTGCTCCAATGATTACCTCGGCATGGGACAAAATCCGGTGGTGATTGAGGCGATGTGCGAGGCTGTCACGCGCAGCGGCACCGGCGCCGGCGGCACACGCAATATTTCAGGGACAAATCATGATCACCTATTGCTTGAGCGGGAATTGGCAGATCTGCATAACAAAGAAGCAGCCTTGCTGTTCACCTCTGGCTACGTCTCCAATTGGGCGGCGTTGAGCACGCTGGGGAGCCGGCTTGAGGGTTGTATCATTTTGAGCGACGCCGGCAATCACGCCTCGATGATTGAGGGCATTCGCCATTCGCGTGCTCAAAAGGTCATTTGGAACCATAATGATGTGAAAGATCTTGAGGCCAAATTGGCGGCGCTTCCGGCAGATGCGCCAAAAATAGTGGCCTTTGAGTCGGTCTATTCGATGGATGGGGACATTGCACCAATACGTCAGATTGTTGAAGTGGCGGAGAAATATGGCGCAATGACCTATCTTGATGAGGTCCATGCGGTCGGGCTTTATGGACCACGGGGCGGAGGGATCGCCGAGCAAGAAGGTTTGATGGATCGGATTACACTGATCGAGGGCACTTTGGGAAAAGCCTATGGCGTGGTTGGGGGATATATCACCGGATCATCTGTCTTGTGTGATTTCATTCGCAGTTTTGCTTCTGGTTTCATCTTTACGACAGCTTTGCCCCCGGCTGTTGCAGCAGCGGCGCGGGTGTCTATCAAGCATTTGAAGACATCCAACAATGAGCGTCAGCGTCAACGTCAACAGGTTGCTAAACTGCGGGCTGGCTTGAGTCGTGCTGGCATTCCACATTTAGAAAATCAAAGCCACATTGTGCCGGTGATGATTAAAGATCCGGTGAAGACCAAAATGCTCGCAGATTATTTAATGGATGAATGGGGCATCTACGTGCAGCCGATCAATTATCCAACCGTTCCAAAAGGCACGGAACGTTTGCGCTTCACCCCATCACCGCTTCATTCAGACGCTGATATTGCCTATTTGGTTGAGGCACTTGAATCGTTATGGAAGCAATGCGCGATTGCCCATGCGGTTGCTTAAAAGACCGAGTGGTCTCCTCGAGGAACGTCGGCGCCAGAGCGCATGACTTTTGCATAGTGATCAAACAAATGTTCTGTTCCGGTTGAGGCCGTGTTCTCTTCCGAATAGCCCTGCTCTGGGCCGTTCCAGACCAGCATTGATTCGGTTGCGTAATATAGCCCGATTTCGGCGAGATCGGCCTTTCGCTGTGCGACTGGAATCAAGACACCAGCTAGGCGCAACCCGCCGCTGATGATACGCAACAGGGCAACTGGCACCCGGCGTAATTTTACAGGTCGCCCCAGTAAACCAAACAGGGCCTGTGCTTGATCGCGCGGCGTGATGGCAGGGCCGGGGCCGCCGATGGGCAGGATTTTATTGTGTTTGGCCGGGTTGGTGATGCAATCGACCATGAAATTGCCCAGATCATCGTCGCTGATGGGTTTGCAGGCGGTGAGCTTACCATTCCCAAAGACCAAAAATGCCTTCCCATTGCGCAGCCGCGGGATTTGACCAGAGAGAGATTTGAAGAAAGCCGTCGGTCGTACGATGGAATAGGTGAGACCCGAGGCCATCAATGCTTTTTCGAAGGTGAGCTTGGCGAATTGAAATGGCAGTTTTGGATTTTGGACGCATATTGCCGAGAGCAAAATAAATTGCTTCGCTTGCAACCTTTGCGCCACCTCTAGAATGTTCATCTGTGCGGTGTGGTCAATTGCCCAGGCATCTGCGCGGCCGCCACTGCGGGAGGCAACGCAGGAGATGACGGCATCGAACTGGCCAAGTATTTGCGGCATAGGCTGGGTAATATCGGCATGCAAAGACTGTGCCGCATTGGGCGAACTCTGGCCGTCACGCAGAACGCAGGTGACCATATATCCTGCGCGATGCAGCGCGCGGCACACCCCTTGTCCCGCCGTGCCTGTCGCGCCGAAGAGCAAGACGTTTGGAGTGGGTTTAACTCTCTCGCCAGTCAAAGAATCCCTCACCCGCTCGCTCAAGGAGCTTTGCCGCCATTTCTTGCCCGGCTTGCGCGCCATCTTCGATTGGCATGATCATATCGTCCTGAATGGCATCGGAACCATCGGGCCGAAGCACTTCGCCACGCAGCCTCATCGTGGTGCCCTGAAGTTCAGAAAGCCCGGCAATTGGTGTCTCACAAGAGCCGTCCAATGCTGCAAGAAATGCGCGCTCCGCAGCCAAACGCTGTCCGGTCTCGTGGTCATGAATAGCGGCGAGCATATCGGCCATGCGCATGTCATTGATGCGCCGCTCAATGCCAATGGCTCCCTGCGCCACGGCGGGCAACATGTCGTCCACTTCAATCGCTTGGCGTGGCACCTCTTCCATTTTCAATCGCTTGAGCCCGGCCATGGCGAGAAAGGTTGCTTCTGCCACTTGATTTTCAAGCTTCTTGAGCCGTGTTTGCAAGTTGCCACGAAATTCTACGATCTGCAGATCTGGGCGCCGCAATTTGAGTTGTGCCTGACGTCTCAGGCTCGAGGTGCCCACCACTGCACCGGCAGATAAATCGCGCAATGCGCCGCCTGACAGGGAAATAAAGGCATCGCGTACATCTTCGCGTGGCAAATAGGTGTCCAACACCAGACCTTCTGGTTGCTGAACCGGCATATCTTTCATGGAATGCACGGCGATGTCGATGGATCCATCCAGCATGGCTTGCTCGATTTCGCGCGTGAATAGCCCTTTACCACCAATTTCCTTCAGTGGACGATCGGTGATTCGATCTCCCGTGGTCATGATGACGACAATCTCAAAGGCGTCCAGTGGCAGGTCAAAAGCCTTGGCCAGACGTGCGCGTGTTTCATAGGCTTGGGCCAGCGCCAAGGGGGAGCCTCGGGTGCCGATATTGAGCGGGGTCTTCGGAGTGGGTAATGTATAAGTCATGTCCTATCCCTAAACATGTAAACTTGGCCTGACAACTCTTGCTTCTATGAACTGATGCTGTGCATAATGTTGCAAAGAAATATCTGGGAATACGACTATGACATCAAGGAAAGTAATCTTGCGCGCTCTGGCAGGAGAAACACTTCCAACGGCTCCTATTTGGATGATGCGCCAAGCGGGCCGCTATCTTCCCGAATATCGTGCAACCCGCGCGCAAGCCGGCGATTTTCTTTCGCTGTGCTACAACTCAGAATTGGCAGCGGAGGTCACTCTTCAACCTATACGGCGCTACGGTTTTGACGCCGCGATATTGTTTGCGGATATTTTGTTGCTGCCCCAGGCTCTGGGTGCGGACCTGTGGTTTGTAACAGGGGAAGGCCCGCGTTTGTCGACCGTGACCACGCAAGAAGATTATGCAAAATTGAAACCGGCAACTGACATTCACGCACATCTGGCGCCGATTTATAAGACAGTGAAAATTTTGTCTGAAGAATTGCCAGAGGCCACTACATTGATAGGATTTGCTGGGTCACCCTGGACGGTGGCGACCTATATGATTGCGGGGCAAGGCACACCAGACCAAGGACCGGCGCATCGTTTGAAGACTGAAAATCCAGCTGTTTTTGTGGCGTTGATTGATTTGATCACCGAGGGCACAATCCACTACCTCAGCGCGCAGATTGATGCGGGTGCGGAAGTTGTAAAACTCTTTGACAGCTGGGCCGGATCGCTCAAGGGCGAAGATTTCATGAAATATTCCATCGAGCCCATGCGTCGTATCACGGCCACATTAAAGGCCAAATTCCCCAATGTTCCAATCATAGCCTTTCCGCGAGGTGCCGGTGAGAAATATGCAGGTCTGCATCGCTTGATTGGTGCAGATTGTATTGCTTTTGACGATGGTATCGACGCTCAATGGGTTGCAGATAATTTGCAATCTGCGGGCTGCGTGCAGGGCAATCTTGCCTCCTCACACATGGTGACGGGTGGGGCGGCGCTGGTCGCCGAAACCAAACGTATTGCAGGCGCCCTATCCAAGGGCCCGCATATCTTTAATTTGGGCCATGGTATCACCCCGGATGCGGATCCGGACAATGTTCAATTGATGATAGATACCGTGCGGTCCATGTAACAAAAAGGCCCTTCAATGTTGAAGGGCCTCAAGTCATTCTGGAAATTAGGTCAGGCTATTCTGCGACTGACACAAGATAGGCCCAAACATTGGCCTGATCGTCTGCATCTTTCAGCTTGAAGGCCATTTTGGACTTCGCTTTTTTGTCGTCTAAATATGTCTTTAGAAACTTTTTGGGATCTGCAACGTAGGCGACAAAGTCGGCTTCATTCCAAATCAGGCCTTGAGCGCCAGCGGCGACCAATGATTTGCCGTACTTTTTGAAATCAGGATGCACGGCTGCCTGGCGGTCATAGATGCCATATAGGTTAGGCGCGTTCCTTCCGCCTTTGACAATCACTGTTCCATCATCTGCGACGATCGCGTGACATGCTTTGCATTTCTTAAAAACCGTTTCACCCGCAGCAGCGTCCCCGGATGCGTGGCCGCCCGCAAGCGCTGGACCGGCTGTCATCAACAATCCCAGTAGGGCCATTTTCATTGTTTTCATTCGTTCTCACTCCTTTTCTCAACAAATACCTAGTGTGCTTCTAGTTTGGGTAAAGACCATTTGTCGCGAGTATTTAACGAAACAGAAACCCGCGTCCGTAAATATAACTTTACACTTGATGTGGAGTTAAGTGTAAGTCTAAAATTACACTATGACAGAATATATTCCCATAGAGCCACGGCGACTGCCTGAGCCGATGGCCATGTTGCGCTTGCTCAAGCCTATCACCTGGTTCCCGCCGATGTGGGCTTTCTTATGTGGAGTTGTCTCTTCTGGCACCTCTTTTTCGGGCCATTGGGTTTTGATCGTTTTGGGCCTTATTCTTGCGGGTCCTATTGTTTGCGGCATGAGTCAGGCGGCAAATGATTGGTGTGATCGGCATGTAGACGCCATCAATGAACCCGATCGTCCCATCCCGTCCGGCCGCATTCCGGGAAAATGGGGATTGTGGATCGCTTGGGCGATGTCCGTGCTGTCACTTTTGGTTGGATATCAATTGGGGCCTTGGGGATTCTTGGCCACCGTCTTTGGCGTGCTTGCAGCTTGGGCCTATTCTGCAGAGCCCCTGCGGCTTAAAACTTCTGGCTGGTGGGGGCCCGGTTTGGTGGGGCTTTGCTATGAGGGATTGCCTTGGTTTACTGGAGCGGCGGTTTTATCGGCTGGCGCTCCCGATTGGCGGATTATTCTTCTAGCAGGACTTTATGCGTTGGGTGCCCATGGGATCATGACATTGAACGACTTTAAGGCAACCGAAGGGGACCGCCAATTGGGCATTAACTCATTGCCGGTGACGTTGGGTTCCGACCGCGCCGCGCGGCTGGCCTGTTGGATTATGGGCGGGCCCCAAGGGGCCATAATTGCTCTGTTGATCTTGTGGGAACGGCCTGTGTTCGCGGCAATCATTGCGGTGCTGCTTGCGGCGCAATTCTGGGCGATGCGGGTTATGCTGACAGATCCGAAGGCGCGTGCGCCATGGTATAACGCTACCGGCGTGTCTATGTATGTCTCGGGCATGATGATCAGCGCCATCGCCGTGCGAGGTTTGCTATGAGCCTGTCTTGGAGCCAAATTTTCCGCTTAGGATTGGTGCAAATGGCCCTGGGGTCCATCGTAGTTCTGACCACTTCCACACTCAATCGCTTAATGGTGGTTGAATTTTCGCTGCCAGCGCTGTTGCCGGGTGCTTTGGTCGGCTTGCATTATGGAATTCAATTGTCGCGCCCGCGTTGGGGATTCCGGTCGGATGTGGGCGGCAATCGGACTCGTTGGATTATTGGCGGAATGATGACCCTGGCGCTGGGCGGCGTTGGCGCCACTTATGCCGTGACCTTATTTGCTGTGCACTATTGGCTCGCGCTTATCGCCTCGATTGTGTCCTATGGGCTGATCGGCATCGGTGTTGGAGCTTCGGGTACATCGCTATTGGCTCTTCTGGCCACTGCAACGGCTGCAGATCGACGCGCGGCTGCGGCGACGATCACTTGGCTGATGATGATTTTTGGCATAGCGCTTACGGCAGGTGTGGCGGGGCAGTTCTTGGATCCCTATTCCCCTCAGCGGCTCATGACGGTCGTATCCGTGATCGCCCTACTGGCCATTTTGGTGACGGTTCTGGCCATTTGGAACATCGAGCGTGCGGTCAGTTCACGAGCCTCAGAACCGAATAATACGTTTCAAGAAGCTTTGCGAGAGTTGTGGGCCGAATCCAAAACGCGGAATTTTACAATTTTCGTCTTTTTGTCTATGAATGCGTATTTCATGCAGGAATTGATCCTTGAGCCTTACGCGGGATTGGTTTTTGGCTTCACACCGGGACAGTCAACATCTCTCAGTGGCGCGCAAAACGGTGGGGTCTTTGTTGGGATGCTCACCGTTGGCATCATGGCCACGGGTTTCAAAATTGGATCGCTGCGCAGATGGGTCATGAGTGGATGCTACGGGTCGGGCGCGGTTTTGCTGCTGATTTGTTTGTCAGGACTGATGTCGAAAGTGCTGAATTTTACGTATCTTGTGGTGGCCCTTGGGTTCTTTAACGGCATGTTCGCTGTATCGGCCATCAGTGCCATGATGGCACTTGCCTCCAGTTCAGAGGGCCGCGGTCAACGTGAGGGCACCCGCATGGGGCTGTGGGGTGCGGCGCAGGCTATTGCCGCAGGTTTCGGCGGTCTTACGGGCGCAGTCTTGGTTGATATCACGCGCAGCTTTTTTGCGGATGGTCCCGCTTTTGGTGCGGTTTTCATCTTCGAAGCCGCTCTGTTTTTTGCCGCCGCCCTCATGGCGATGCGGGTTATTGAGCACAAAGGGCAGCCTTTGCCCCCCAATTTAGTCGCAGGAGAATAACTATGTTTGATGTTGTTGTGATCGGTGGAGGCCCGTCAGGGGCAACAGCGGCTGAAGATTTGGCGCGCTCAGGTCATAAGGTCGCTTTGTTGGATCGTGAAGGTCGCATTAAGCCCTGTGGCGGCGCAATACCACCGCGCCTCATTGAGGACTTCTTAATTCCCAGCTCGCAAATTGTAGCGCGAATCAATACCGCACGGATGATCTCTCCAACGCAGCGCAGGGTCGATATTCCCATTGAGAATGGTTTTGTTGGCATGGTTGATCGCGAGCATTTTGACCCGTTTCTGCGCCACCGAGCGCAAGGGGCTGGGGCAATTTGGTTGACCGGCACCTTTTTGCGTATTGAGCGAAATGCGGACCATCCCTCTGTGATCTATCGCGATAAGGACAGTGGTGAGGAGCGGTCTTTGGCGTGCAAAATCATCATTGGTGCCGACGGCGCGCGCTCAAAAGTGGCCAAGTCAGAAGTCCCCAATGGTGATAAGATTCCCTATGTAATCGCCTATCACGAAATCATCGAAGCCCCGCTTGAGGGCCTGACTTATAATCCGACAAGATGCGACGTTATCTATGACGGGGCTATATCCCCCGATTTCTACGGGTGGGTCTTTCCCCATGGAAAATCTGCCAGTGTTGGAATGGGCACCGGTATTGAGGGTGTGGATTTGAAACAGGCCACAGCGGAGCTGCGTGCTGCGCACGGATTGAGCGATTGCAAGACGATCAGGCGTGAGGGAGCGCCCATTCCTTTGCGTCCTTTAGATCGTTGGGACAATGGCGCTGATGTGGTTTTGGCTGGGGATGCGGCCGGGGTGGTTGCGCCGTCTTCCGGTGAGGGCATCTATTACGCAATGGTTGGCGGTCGGGTGGCCGCTACGGCCGCCAGCGCCTTTTTGACCACCGGGCGGGCAAAAGATCTGCAATTGGCGCGCAAGCTGTTTATGCGCGAACATAAAAGCGTCTTCAAAGTCTTAGGCGCCATGCAAAATGCCTACTATCGCAGCGATGAGCGCCGTGAGCGTTTTGTGTCCCTGTGCCACGATATAGATGTGCAAAAACTGACATTTGAAGCCTATATGAACAAACGCTTGGTTGCGGCCCGACCCATGGCGCATTTGAAGATTGGTTTGAAAAATTTGGCGCATTTGACCCGGCTTATTTCGGAAGATCGTGTCTGATGACGATCATGATCCCTGCATGGCAAGATGGTGCGCTGCAACCGGTTGAAAAATTGATGGCCCATAAAATGGGACTTAAACATCGGGCGGTGTCTATTTTTGTAATGGCAGAGGATCACATTTTGATCCAGCAGCGGGCCTTAGGCAAATATCACACACCTGGTATGTGGGCGAATAGCTGTTGCACCCATCCACATTGGGAAGAAGATCCGCTGATCTGCGCGCGGCGGCGATTGAATGAGGAATTGGGCATTACAGGCCTTGATCTCGAGCCCCGTGGGGAGGTGGAATACCGTGCGGAGGTCGGGAATGGCTTGATTGAACATGAAGTGGTGCAAGTCTATGTGGCCCAAGCCAATTTTTCACTGCCAATAGCACTCAACCCGAGTGAGGTTCAGGCGGTGAAATGGGTGACCCGCCAAGATTTGCGCCAAGAGCTGGATCGCAATCCGACCGCATTTACCCCATGGCTGCATATTTACATGACGCAACACAGTGATCTAATTTTTGATACATAGGCCTACAGCCCTTCATAATCAGACTGAGATAGGCGTGCGTCTGAGGGCCTGTAAGGCCGTGGCTGCGATATCTGTCGCGGTTAATCCTGCATCCGCATACATCGCATCTGGAGCGGCCTGATCAATAAACCGATCTGGCAATGTCATGCTGCGCACGGCCAATGGCCCGTCGAGCAGGCCGGTATCGGCTAGATAGTGCAGCACCATGGCCCCAAAACCGCCCTGCGCGCCCTGTTCAATGGTGATGAGCACCTTATGGGTTTTGGCCAATTTGGAAATCAGCGCGTGATCTAAGGGTTTTGCGAACCTCGCATCCGCTACTGTCGCATTGATGCCCTGTGCCGAGATTAGGTCCGCTGCTTTCAGTGCCTCAGCCAGATGCCCGCCGAAGGACAGTAAAGCGATATCTGCACCCGGGCGAACAATGCGTCCTCTACCAATTTGCAGCAGTTCACCTTTTTCTGGAATGCTGACGCCCGTGCCTGTGCCGCGGGGGTAGCGAAAGGCGATGGGACCCGTGTCATGGGCGGCGGCGGTTGTAATCATATGCACCAGCTCCGCCTCATCAGCTGCTGCCATAACCACCATATTAGGCAAGGCCGTCAAAAAGCCGATATCAAAGGCGCCGGCATGAGTCGCCCCATCCGCACCGACCAATCCTGCTCGGTCTATGGCAAAGCGCACGGGTAAATTTTGGAGCGCGACGTCATGGACAATTTGATCATAGCCGCGCTGCAAAAAGGTTGAATAGATTGCGCAAAAGGGTTTGAGGCCACTGGCAGCCAAACCAGCAGCGAAGGTGACACCATGTTGCTCGGCAATCCCCACATCAAACATGCGGTCTGCAAAATGCTGGGCAAAAATATCGAGGCCCGTACCGGAGGGCATTGCTGCCGTGATGCCAACAATTTTGGAGTCTTTTTGTGCCAATTTAGTCAGAGTTTGACCGAAGACAGTGGTATAGCTGGGGGCATTGGCACCTGATTTCATTTGTGCGCCGCTGGCAACGTCAAACTTTGCCACCCCGTGATATTTATCAGCAGAGGTTTCTGCTGGCGCATAACCCTTGCCCTTCACTGTACAGCAATGAATCAAAACTGGACCTTTGGCGCGGGTTCTTGCAGCTCGCAAAACGGATAGAAGTTGACTCATATCATGGCCATCAATGGGGCCGATGTATTCAAAACCTAGTTTCTCAAATATTGTGCCCTGTGATGCGGCTGCACCAGTCACCAATTGGCGGGCGCGACGTGCGTGATCACGCATAGGGCCCGGCAGAACGGTTTCGATGTCCTGGCCAAAGGCATTGAGCTGCGCGAGCGCAGTGTCCGCCAGTCCCGACATATACTTTGACATAGCCCCTACCGGAGGCGCGATGCTCATTTCATTATCATTGAGGATAACAAACATCCGCCGGCCTTCAGCCCCGGCGTTATTGAGCGCTTCATAGGCCATGCCAGCGCTGATCGACCCATCGCCAATGACGGCGATGGCGTCGCCGGTATCTTGTCCAAGATCACGGGCTACGGTGAAGCCGTGAGCGGCAGAGATGGAGGTCGAGGAATGGGCGGCGCCAAAGGGATCATAGGGCGACTCGCTCCGTTTGGTGAAGCCTGATAGCCCACCTTCTTGGCGCAGAGTTTTCATGCCTGCGCGGCGGCCTGTTAAAACTTTATGGGGATAGCATTGATGTCCCACGTCCCAGATCAACTTGTCCTGTGGGGTGTCGAATACGGCATGCAGCGCCACGGTCAGCTCGACCACGCCGAGCGACGACCCCAGATGTCCGCCAGTGCGTGATACGGCTTCGATCACATCAACTCTCAATTCATCTGCCAGCTGTGCCAGTTGTTGGTCGCTCAGGGTCTTGAGATCTGAGGGCGTTGTTATCTCGTCAAGCAAAGAGGGCATGGTTGATCCTTATCTTGGCGTGTTGGCCCTGTTGGCCAGGTGCAGGCGACTCTGAGTTCAGAAGTCACCTGCCCCCTGTAGCCAACAGGAAATATCAGGATGCTGCATCCCGATGCTTCCAGATATTCAGGGACTGAGATATCTGGAATTCGGATCCCCAAGCGCCGGAGCGCTTGGGGAAATTCTTATACTTGTTTGGTGTGGATATACGGCTGTTGCAAAAATGCCTGGCCAGGATCGGGCGTGTCGCGCGATTCTTCTGGCAAGGCTTGGCCGATCCAATACAGCACCATAAGTCCAAACCAGAGCACCAGACAAAACACAGCTGCGTATCCTGCGCCTTTCAACATCAGCATCAGCACATCTGCGCGCAGCCGAAATTTTGTGTCACTCCCAGTTCCGAGATAGTCTTGATGATCACTCATAATCCGTTTCCCCTATGCTTAAGATCAATCCAGCGGCGCATAGCCGTGGTCTTGTGCCCAGACATACCAATTGTCGACCACGGTACCTGTGAGCAAAATACCAATACCGCCTGTTAAAGTTGTCAGGACTGCAAACCACCACGCCCAGCGGTGAATACCTTCCATGGTCGCGTTGAAGCCCATGGTCCAGCGCCAGAAGAGCGCCGCGCGTTCTGAGGCAGTACCCCGATCCACGATTTGTTCAATTTCCCGCTCGCCGCCGTAACGTGATACGGCCAAGATTGTGGCGCCATGCATGGCGAACAATAGGGCAGAGCCGTATAGAAAGGCGATCGAGAGTGCGTGGAATGGGTTATAGAACAGGTTGCCATAGGTCAGTGAAAATAGGTTTGTCCAATCGAGATGTGAGAAGATCCCATAAGGCACCGCTTCTGACCAAGAACCCATCATAAGCGGGCGGATCAGACCTAGAACCAAAAACAGCCAGATGGCAGAGGCAAAGGCCCAGCTGACATGTTTCCCAAGGCCCAGCTCTTCGGCGCGCAGATAGGTGCGGATCCACCAAGAGATGACTGAGACCAGCAAGAAGAAGGAGGAAATTAACCACCAGCCACCTTCATTCAAAGGCGCCATGCCAAGACCATATTCTTCTGAAGGTGGTTCAAGTGAGAACCAGAACAGATCGCGAATGAAGACAGCCGGAGAATAATCCGCTTGTGCCCAGAAATTCAGGCCAACAATAAAGAACCAAAGCAGACCGGTCGCCAGTGATACCACGCCGAACATGCCCAGATGCAGTGGACCCAATTGCGCATTGCCCAAAATGCCAGCTAATTTCGAAAAACTAGCCTTTTTTGTTCGTTCACGAGCGATGTCTCCTGTAGGGTCCATGCCCATTTCGGGAGGACCTTGCACTTGAACCTGTGTGAAAATATTTTGATATTCCATGTTTCAGTCCCCCTTAAAGATCCGCCCACCAGGGCAATTCAGCGTACCAATCCCACCATGAGCTCCAGCTATCAAACCAAATCGTGCCGGAAATTACGATGCAGATTGCGCTCCAAATAACAGCACTGAGTGCCAGCAAAAGACCAAGGCGGTGAATGCCTAAGGGCCCAATGGAGTAGCCAATTAAATCGCGGAAGTAGGTGTCTTCGTGATCAGGCGTGCCAATTGTTTTGCCCTTGCCAGGGTTTACAGCCGATAGGACTAGCGAGCCATGCAGTGCCAAAGCAAAGCAGGTGGTGAAAAAGAAGGTGATCGCAATCATGTGCGCGGGGTTATAGTGGAAGTTGCCATAGGCGTATCCTACGTTATTAACCCAATCGAGATGGCTAAAGATGCCATAGGGAAATCCATGGCCCCAAGCGCCCAAGAGCACAGGCCGAATGATCACCAGAGTAACATAGGCAAGGATGGCAACACCAAAGGCGAAAGGCACATGCAAGCCCATGCCTAGTTTGCGGCAGATTTCTACTTCTCGCATCATCCAGCTCAGAAAAGCAAATGTCGCGCAGATGGTGATTGCTTGCCAAAGGCCGCCTTCTGCCAAAGGTGCGACGCCCAGGCCAACTTCAATGGCGGGTGGATTGACTGAAATCAACCAAGGATTCCATGTGTCTCCCAAAGCGGCACTATAAAATATCAACAATGTGCCAAGCGCGGCGAAAAAGATCGTCGTGACACCGAAAAAGCCGACATAGAAGGGACCAATCCAGAAATCGAACAGATCACCCCCAACCAGCGTTCCACCTCGAACGCGGTATTTTCTTTCGAAGCTGAGCAATGCCATCTTCTTTCTCCCTCTTAAACATTTGGGCTGCCTTAGATGCGCAGCTATGTTTCAATCTCATCTGTTTGCTTTGGCCGGAGGGATAAACACGCCGCCCAAAGCGTTATTTTGAACAGCCCGTTAGCCGCCAAAAGCGAGGCTAAACCAGTTGGTTGCATCGTTGCTAAGCAGAACGAGGTGAATCATTGCTGCGAGCAAGAAAAGGAAAACACCCTGAGCCACGAAGACGCGACGCGGGTCGAATATCAGCCAGATTTTGTAAAACTGTGCCATGTTCTATACTCTCCCTTTACCAAGCAAACCAAGGCAGTTTTATGTACGTCAGCACGTGAGCTACGATAGCAACGGTCGCGAAGATCGTTAATCCGCTCATATAAACTGAGTGCAATTCCTGCGCTTGTTCATCTGTAAGACCTGTGAAACTTAGGTCATTTTTATCAGCCATTTTCTTCTCCTGAAAATATGTACTGACGCTGCAAGGCCCCTGCAGCCGGGTTACAACAAGGGCACACCCCCTGCCTTAATTCCACTGCCCCATGCGGAAGAGCGGATCTTTGACCCCGGGCCGTTGGGCGCGGAGAATCTCTTACCTACGTTTGGAAAATACGTGGTGTGATGGTGCGCGCTTCGCTGATCGCGCTTTGAACCGGACCCAGCGTGGGCAGCGTCATGTGCCGGATCAGGCGATAGGCCCAAATCACGGTGCAAAACGGCAAAGCGGCCAAAAAAATCAACGCAAGATAGACGCGGTATTCATTTTTTGAGTGCCGAAGACGTCTGGATTGCTTTGACAGTCCAGACATTTCATTTGCAAAGTCAGTCATGATATTCCTCCTGAAATTGGCTGAAGGCTTTTTACGGTCTCCAGTAAAACCCGCTCTTCACCATTTTCGAGGGCGCTCTTTTCGGCAGCATCTCGCAGAGTTTTGGCGGCGGAAATTCTTGTAAGTATTGGGTGTGAGGCAACAATCGCGTCCAAGGCCGACTGCGCATCCGCATCCCATGGGAAATCGCGGCGCAGCGTGGTGGGTGTGGCCGGCGTGGCATCCATTTCTGTGCCCAGAGGCAGGATGTGAAACAAGGCATCAAACAGGCTGTTGCAAACTTCCTGCAACAGATAGGTCGCACCGGCATAACCCATAAAAGGTGTGCCAGTTGCCCGGCGAATGGCCGCGCCTGGAAAAGAGGCGGGAATGAACGAAGGCGCAGGACCAAAGCCGGCCTTCATTTCGGCCAGATACATTTTCTCATTGATCGAGCCCAAAACCAGCAGGGGTTTTTTCTCATGCATAAGGGCGCGCACTGAGTCATTATCTGTCTTCTGGCCGCGCTGTCGCGAGACGGCAAAGGCGCAGGGCAAGCCAAGATCGGTTTCAAGATAGTTTTGAATGCCGCGTGTATAGGTGTCATTGGCCACAATGGCGAAAGAGGCGGTGGCGAAAAAGTCCTGTGTCACCGAGCGCCATAGGTCCCAAACTGGCTTGATGGTGGAATGCTTTTCCTGCTCTATAAAGGGTTCCGGATCCAGCTCCAGAAGTTCCCCCAAGCTGCGCAGAAATTTCGTGGTAGACTCAATTCCGATAGGGGCTTGAAGATAGGGTTTGTTGAGCACCTCACAAAGCCCTCGGCCAAATTCCCTGTACATGCAAATATTTACATCGGCATTTACCAGACCGCGCATTTCGGCGATATGTGCACCAAGTGGCATTACCATATTGATCTCTGCACCAATTCCTTCGACCAAGCGCCTTATCTCAGCAAGATCTGATGGCATATTAAATGCACCATACATGGGCCCTAAGATATTGACCCTTGGCGCCGCACCTTCCTCGCGCTTTTTCTCGGGTGGCATTCGGCCTTTTGTCATACCAAATTCGCTAAAAATCCATGTCATCGCACGATCGGCTGTTTGCCATTGATCTTCATCAATCGTGCGGGGAAGGAACCTTTGAATATTGGTGCCTTGCGGTGTGACTCCGCCGCCAATCATCTCCGAAATTGAGCCGGTGACCACCACTGCAGGTAAGGCTGGATCCAGCACATCCCAAGCGCGCTTCATGGAGTCTTCGGTCCCTGACCCCATTTCTTCCTCGCCCAATCCAGTGACGACGATGGGTAATTCATGTGGGGGCAGTCCGTCAGTGTAATGAAGAACTGAGGTGACAGGTAGGTTTTCACAACCGACCGGGCCATCGATGATGACTTGCAAGCCTTTGGTGGCGCAGAACGCATAAACAGCGCCCCAATAGCCTCCTGCACGGTCATGATCTTGCACCAGCATTAAATCATCTCCGCCGCTTTGGCCGCACGGGCTTTTTTCTCAAGCTTTTTGAGATTCACCGCTCGGAAATTAGGTTGCAGGTTGGGTTTGCCTTCCCAAATTCCGCTGGTATCGCCTCGGCCCACACCCTCAAAGAAGGAACGCATGTGATCCATACGCGCTTTGTTCCCCATGGCTGCATTGATCACCTGCGCCAATGAGCCCGCGCCTGCAGCACCCATCAAGGGGCGTGCAGAAATCAAATTTGTGAAATAAAGCGAGGGTATTCCCAGCTCCTTACCCTTCTGGACAACCGGAGTTGTGCCAATGGCCAGGTCTGGATGAATGGCTTCCATGGCGGCGCAATCATCTTCCAATGAGGCGCGGAATTTGACTTTTACCCCGTGTGATTCCAGCCATTCGGCATCCTGTGCCGACCAAGGTGTTTTTGGACAGGCCGTGCCCACATAGGGAACATCTGCGCCGCTTTCGATCAGCAGGCGGGCCACCAAAAGCTCACTGCCCTCATAGCCTGATAGGGTTATTGTGCCTTTGATCTGTGCTTGTTTTAGGGCTTGGCGAATTTGAGGCACAAATTGGTTTTGTGCCGCTGCAATGACATCCGCTGGCAGCGCAAAAGCTGCGCCAATCGCCGCCAGCCAGGCAGCTGTGCCTTCGGTGCCGACGGGTGCTGAGCCTATAATAGGGCGACCTGCGGCTTCAAATTCACGGATGCTAGCGGTGTAAAATGGGTGAATGGCCGCCACCGCCCCGCAGTCCAAAGCGGAATAAAGTTCGCGCCATTCGCGACATGGAACAACAGTGCCTGCGGCCAGACCGAGCGGCGCCAGCATTTGTCCAATGACCATAGGATCAGCTGGGAACATTTCACCCAGCAGGCTTACCGTGGGTCGATCCGATTTGCCCATGGCAGGCATCGGCACGGGCCCAGCTGCAATCTCTTTGCGGGCATAGTTCAGCATAGCACCAGACAGCACATCCTTTGCCTCTGCATGGGTTGGAATGCCAAAGCCTGGCACATCAATGCCAACAATGCGCACGCCATTGATCTGTTCTGGTAAGAGACGTAATGGCACACCAGAGGCAGTCGGTACACATAAATTCGTGACAATGATTGCATCAAGCTTTTCGGGATCTGCGATGTCATGCACCGCCTCTCGAATGTCTTCAAACAGCTTGCCTGTGACCAGAGTTTCCGAATTGAACGGCACATAGCCCACTGAGCGCCGTGCCCCATAGAAATGTGACACAAATGTCAAACCATAAACGCAGCAGGCTGATCCGCTTAATATTGTTGACGTGCGTTTCATGCGCAGGCCGACCCGCAGTGACCCGAAGGCAGGGCACATGCTTTGTGGTTTTTCGTGAGGTCCCTGTGGGTAATCTTTAGCGTATTGGTCGAGAATTTCTGATTTGCCGGCTGCGCGCGCAGCCGCCTGAAGCGTATCTACCCCAGCGGAGCATCCGCCCTCGGCCGCCACAGCCTTGGACGCTGCGCTGGCTTCAATGACTTGCAGTGTGCCGGAGGCATCGAAACTGACGTCAAACCCCTGGCGATCGGCCTCAGACATCATCATAGACCACTTCTAAACTAGCGCGAGGCGCGGCTTTTTTTCCGCGCATATCCATGTCTGTTGCGGGTACCAATTGGTAATCGCCACCCGTATCTTTGGCGTCAAACAGGCTCAAAAGACCATCTTGATCCAGAGGAGTTGGGCGCACGGGCGGCGCAAGGCCAACGGCCTCTCCCAACTGGCCAAACAAGCCACCCCATTGCGATTCAGCGGTTCCGACAATCTGATAGTTTGCCGATTTTTTACGCAGATCATCATCCTGGGGAATCGCTGCCAAAATCGGGATATCGACGGCTTTTGCAAAGGCCGCGGCTTCACCGCTGCCATCATCCTTGTTGATAACCAACCCAGCGACACCGACGTTTCCGCCAAGTTTGCGGAAATATTCAACCGCTGAGCAAACGTTATTGGCCACGTAAAGAGATTGCAGGTCATTGGATGCCACCAGGATGACCTTTTGTGCCATATCGCGGGCGATGGGCAGGCCGAATCCGCCACAGACAACGTCGCCCAAGAAATCGAGTAGAACATAGTCGAAGTCCCAATCGTGGAACCCCAATTTTTCCAGTAATTCGAATCCGTGAATAATCCCTCGGCCGCCGCATCCGCGCCCAACTTCTGGGCCGCCGAGTTCCATGGCAAACACGCCGCCACGTTTGAAGCACACGTCGCCAATTTTCACTTCTTCACCGGCAATCTTCTTTTGGCCGGAGGTTTCAATGATCGTAGGACAGGCCTTACCGCCGAAGAGCAGGGATGTTGTGTCTGATTTCGGATCGCATCCAATCAGCAATACCCGCTTGCCTTGCTCGGCCATCATATGGCTCAAATTGGCGAGGGTGAAAGATTTGCCGATGCCGCCTTTTCCGTAGATGGCGATAATTTGAGTTTTGCTAGTAGGTTCGCCCTGAGGCACCTCAAGAGAGATATCTTCATGGGCCTCATCTCGTAAACGCTGATCGAAATTCTTTAGATTTGGCACTTCATCTTTCACGACGGTTTCTCCCAATTGAGCATCATTTTCAAACATGACGAATCCTGAAAGGCTGATTGATAGGCCTCTGGCGCATCGGCTGCTGATGATGAATGCGTGATCAACCCGCCGAGGCTCAGAGCGCCGCTCTCAACCAATGCACGCGTTGCGGTTAGGTCATCGCGGTCCCATTCTGCGGTCACGCGAAATTTGGCTTCTTTCATAAAGGCTGGTGGAAAGGCAAAGCTTATAGGGTCGGTGTAAAAGCCAGCCAGGACAATCTCGCCACCTTTGGACAGGCGTCCAATCAATTGAGCCAGGACATCAGTGGAACCGGACGCATCATAGATAGATTTGTAATCTTTTCTTGGATCATCTTCTGGTGCCACGACCTTATAGCCCTTGGCGCCCATGCGGCGGGCAGGGTCAATTTCCCAAACTGTTGGTGGCGGTGCGCCAGCGGCGACGGTGAGGCGGGCCAATAACCGCCCTAGGACCCCGTGACCTATGATTAAGTCTGGTACGGATTTTCCAGGTCCAGCCATAGCGTGCCGGGCAGTGGCAGCTAGGGCCAATAAAGCCCCTTCGGCGCCCATAGCCCCGTCCAATTTTGTAACGCGATCTTCATTGCTGACCAGATAACGTGCGGCACCGCCAAAAAGTCCGAAAGCGCCATCATAGCAGTTGGCGCCCGGCACAAAGACCGTATCCCCGGCTTTAAAGGCGCTGGATTGCGGCGCTTCAACCACTTCTCCAGTTGCCTCATATCCTGGCACAAGGGGATATCCCATGCCTGGGAAAGGTGGCATTTGCCCGGACCAAAACAGTTTTTCAGTTCCTGTGGAGATGCCGGAATGCTTAATTTGCACAACCAAATCTCTCGCCTGTGGCGCAGCCACAGTGAGCGTATCGAGACGGATGTCTCTGGGCCCATTTAAGACGACAGCAGTTGTCTGCACAATAAAACTCCCTTTGGATTTCATGACGGGGCACATGCCAGTCCGAAATTTCTCATATACTGTACTTTAAAACTGACACATTTAACTGTCAACTAATATTGACAACTATGGAAAGGCAAGCTTGCGGGCCTCTAAACAGCGCGTGACGAAGGGGCGAGCCGGTTTCGGAGTCTGGGTCACCTCAAAGCCGGCTTGACGACAAAGCGACGAAATTTCCTGAATTGAGCGCGTTTTTCCGGTGCGCATCGCCAATGTATACAGGGCGAAATAGACATCTCCCGCCGGTTCTGGGTGAGCGCCCCCTGACATGGGTTCAGAGATTAACAGTCGCCCAGCCAAAGGCAGGCTGTCCCAACATTTTGCCAAAAGCATCGCCACCGTCTCATCGGTGTGGTCGTACAAAACTCGGATCAGGCTGATAGAATCGGCCCCTTTGGGAATTGGGTCAGTTTTGAATGATCCACAGGTGATCTGCGCTCGGTCGTCCATGCCGGCGGCTGCGAATCTCGGTGCGGCGGTAGGTGCGACCTGCTCCAGGTCAAACAACATCAATTTCACATGTGGATGCGCCTGGCCGACCTGCTCCAGAAAAGCGCCAGAGCCGCCGCCCACATCAAGCAAGGTACCCACGGTGGAGAGATCAAGGCTGCGCATCGTATCTTCTGCGACCAATTCTTGGCTGCGAGCCATCAAGTCAGAATAGGTTTTGGCCGTTTGCGGTTCCATCTCGCCACCAAAAACATAAGGCCAAAAAACGGCCAGCTCTGTCTGCGTATCGCCTCTGAAAAAGGCCGCTGGATCACGCAGATCGCGATAGAGGACATCGTGGTGCCGGATCATATCACTTAGGCCTGGAACTCCGAGTAAGGCTGCGCTGGTCTTGCTGAGCGCAAAGCACCCGCCGCGCTGCGAGCGCAGCAGTTTTAAGGCTACAGCCGCCCGCAGCAAAATCGTCATCCGATCCTGTGGCACCATGCAAGTCTCAGCGAGCTCTTCAAGTGTTTTCGGGCTCTTTAACAGGAGGTTGAAGATGTCGAATTGCACCAGTGCCATGAGCACTTGTGAATGGCAAAACCCCGCTAAAAGATTAAACAAGGCAGCGCCTTCACGTCGCACCATCCGACGAGTCAAGAAGTTTTTCGCTGCCCATTTTTGGAATCTGCGCGAAGCAATCAGACGGTTTGACCAGCTGGAAATCCCATACCACGCGCCAGCCTTACGCTCACCGCGCATCACTCACCAGGGTGAAGATTTGAGTGTTTGTTGCGCCATTTCACTGGCGTTAGCATCTCAGCCTGAGCATTGACCATTTTGGCCAACATGGCTTCGCCGGGGCAGCATGGTATCGAAGAGATTGCGCCGCCTAAAATATTTTTCATATGTGAAATCGCACCTTCGACGCCATATTCTGCAACCGCGTTTGGCCGGCCATGCAGGTCGTCTTGCCCGGCGGGCTTGCCCAATTCGGCCTCACTATAAAGAGCATCGCGTAGGTCATCGGCCACCTGAAAGGCTTCGCCAATGCGCGATCCCAGCTCATCCCATTGCCCGCCATCTTGGCCAGCTGCAATTGCACCCATTTGTGTTGCTGCAACGAAAAGGGCGCCAGTTTTTGCTCTGTGATAGGCACGCAAATCTATTTTCTGTTCACTTTCCCAGCCCTGTCCCGCGCATATGCCATTGGGCATTCCGGTCTGCTCGGCCAGGATGCTCATCAACCCAATCGCGCGCTCTAGATCTATGGACGCGTGGCGCGTGAGAATTTGAAAAGCCATGACAATGAGACTGTCGCCAGCCAAAATCGCAAGTGGCTCGCCATAGGCGCGATGGAGGGAGGGTTTGCCCCGCCGGGTTTCGGCATTGTCAAAGCATGGCAGATCATCATGCACCAAAGAGGCGCAGTGGATACATTCTAAGGCAGCTGCGGCCGCATTGGTCAATTCGGGACGATCATCGCCGCAGGCGGTGGCGACACTCATCAAGATGGTTGGGCGAATACGCGCGCCACCGGGGCTGACCGCATAATGCAATGCAGAGGCAAGTTTAGTAGGGGACGGGGCGGTTTGCCCCAAGTTTACGGCGTCAGATATCGCCGTTTCAATTCGGGTTTTAAACCCCATGATCTCGTCCTCACATTGAAAAGCCATTCAAAAATGTAATCTCTTGATGACATATCTAATGTAAACTAGAATGGACACATCAAGCGGATCTGTCAATCGAAAGCTGTGAAGGAGGCCTGTGAGATGAAGCATGTCGCCATTATCGGAGCTGGCATCGGTGGCCTCGCGGCCGCAATGCGACTGGCCCATGGCGGGGTAAAGGTGACAGTTCTGGAAGGTCAGGCGACTCCTGGCGGCAAAATGCGCAGCTTGCCCTCCGCCCCAGGTATGATCGATGCTGGCCCAACTGTTTTAACGATGAAACCGGTTTTTGAGGTGCTATTTCGTGACGTTGGCTGCCAATTGGCAGATTACGCCACATTGACACAAGAAGACATCTTGGCCCGACATTTTTGGCGTGATGGCACACGCTTGGATCTCATGCGCGATCCGCAAGCCAGTTTGGAAAATGTGCGGCACAGTTTTGGGGCGGCGGCGGCGGCTGAGTTTCACAGATTTTCGCGCGACGCCCAGCACCTGTTTGAGCAGCTCAATGATCCGATGATGCAAGCCGCAACGCCGGCTTTGTGGAGGATGATCCCGGTGATTTTGAAATCTCCTGGAACCTTTATGAGGATGGATCCTCTGCGGTCTCTGGCCCAGTCCCTTGCGCATCGGTTTTCCGATCCGCGACTGGCACAACTCTTTGCTCGTTATGCTACTTATATCGGTGGCCTGCCGCAGGCCTCGCCTGCGCTACTTGCTTTGATCTGGCATGTTGAAAGCCTGGGCGTTTGGCATGTGAAAGGAGGTATGAGACAATTGGCCTTTGGCATGGAGGCCTGCGCTCAGAATTTGGGCGCTGAATTTCATTATGAAAGTTTTGTCACAAAATTTGAGCGCACAGAAAGCGGTAGATATCAACTTGAATGCAATGGCCGTTTCATTTCCTGTGATGCGGTTTTGTTCAACGGAGATCCAAATGCCCTGACCCGCGGTTATTTGGGGCCAGAGGCCAGCACCGCCACCACCACCCAGGCTACGATGCCGCGTAGTCTTTCGGCCCATGTCATGAGCTTTGCGGCACAAGTCGAAGGCCTGCCGCTTGCCGCGCATAACGTGCTTTTCGCAGCAGATCCAGATCAGGAGTATGGGCCATTGGCGCAGGGCACCCCCCAACATGATCCTACGCTCTACATCTGTGCCCAGGATAGGTTTGGATCCCAAACGCCCATCGGGCAAGAGCGATTTGAAATTATCCTAAACCATCCGCCCAGCGCTCAACCGGTGGTCCCCTCACAGAAGGTTCGCGAACAATGTCAGACAATATTTCTAGATCACCTCACGCGTCACGGGCTGAGATTCACACCGCGCCCACCGGCCGACACGCTGACGATGGCCGAGGATTTCGCGCAGATGTTTCCGGGCTCGGACGGATCCCTTTACGGGCGATCCCCGCATGGCATGATGGCGGCCTTCGCGCGCCCAACCGCCAGAACCAAAACCAAGGGGCTCTATCTGGTGGGCGGAGGAGCGCATCCGGGGGCGGGGGTGCCGATGGCGACACTCTCCGCCAAGCATGCGGCCGCGGCGATCTTGAACGACCTCACTTTGACATAGAGGTGCCTCCCGGTGGGTATGCTTGGTGGTATATTGATGGGGTCAGTGATGATGGTCAGCGTGCGGTTTCTGTAATCGGCTTTATTGGTTCGGTCTTCTCGCCGTGGTATGCTTGGTCGGGCCGTGGGGATCCCGGCAATCATTGCTGCATCAATGTTGCCACCTATGGTCGAGGTGGCCGCTTCGCCATGACGGACCGCGGACGCACAGCGTTGCGGCAAACTTCAGATACGCTCACCGTAGGTCCGTCGTCTCTGCATTGGACCGGAACGCAATTGTTGATTGATGTGGATGAGATATCTTCATTGCCTATCATTTCCAGAATGCGGGGACGGATCACCTTAACCCCGCCGGCCCTTACAGATATTGAATTGCCGCTTACAGCTGATGGTGCCCATGTTTGGCGTCCCTTCGCTCCAATTGCCCGTATTTCCGTGGATCTAGAGGCGAAGGGCTGGCAGTTTGATGGGCATGGTTATTTTGACAGTAATTTTGGCACACGAGCTCTCGAGGAAGATTTCAGCTCTTGGACTTGGGCCCGCTATCCGACCCGATCCGGGGCAACTTGCTTTTATGATGCCGAGCGTCGCGATGGCACGCGCTTAAATGCAGCCATCGGCTTTACCCCTGAAGGACAGGCCGCACAGGTTCCAGCCCCCGGATCTGCGTGCTTCAACCGAACGCTCTGGGCACTGCCTCGCACCACCCGTGCAGATCCGGGTTATCGACCAAAACAGATCAAATCCATGCTTGATGCGCCGTTTTATTCACGGTCTGTCGTCGAAACCATGTTGCACGGTGAGCGAGTGCAGGGGGTGCATGAATCGCTTGATCTCAACCGCTTTGCATCTCCGGTCGTCAAATCTATGCTGGCGTGCCGTGTGCCGCGTCGGGCGCGTTGGAAATTCTAATTATTTTGCAAGCATAGCGCCGTTGGTCTGGCTACGTTCTTTGCGCTTGAGTTCGGCCATGGCGGCCATAAATGCCCCAGTATGCCCTTGGCCCCATGACATCGCATGGCGTTCATTGATGGCCACGGCATCAACCAAAAACTGAACCTCTGGCAGTGGCCGCGCGTAGAGCACGGGGGAGGTTGGCATGACCAAACCCGCGGTTGTTCGGAGCGATGATTTTGCCAGAAGCGCTAATTTTTGCGCTTTGCTTGTCCGACCGCGGTGGGTGATGGAATCATAATTATTGCGGGTCACAGCCTGGCCAATGGCGGCATAAATATAACGCGCGGCATAGATGCCAGTGCGCGCATTCAGTGGTAAGGCAGCAACGCCGGCTTCAGATCTCACATAGAGCGCATGGGCCTCGGATAGAAGCTTCTTCACCATTCGGCGCAGCTCTGGCGTTGCCTGAGTCGCGCTTAAAACTTGCTGTGGATCAAGTCCTTCAGCATGAATCCACTCAAATGGCAGGTAAATACGTCCCGCGCGGGCATCCTCGCCCACATCCCGTGCGATATTTGTCAGCTGCATCGCTACACCCAAATCGCAGGCCCGTGCCAAAGCGTCCGCATCGCGCACCCGCATCAAGACACACATCATCGCACCCACAGCAGAGGCCACGCGGGCGCAATAGCCGCGTAGGTCAGACGGGCTGGCGTAGCGGCGCTCCATTGCGTCCCATGCCAGACCCTCTAACAAAGCTTCGGGCAGAGCAGCCGGCATTTCGAAATCCTCAACCACTGAAGCGAAGGCTCGGTCCTCTGGGGCATTGCGTGGCCGTCCCGCATAGACCAGTGCCAACCGCTCCTGCAATTCAATCACGGCGTGGGTCTTGTTCTGCCCTTCATCCACCTCGTCATCGGCCAATCGGCAAAAGGCATAGAGCGCCAAGGCAGGATCTCGAACAGAGGCGGGCAACAATTTCGATGCGGCATGAAAAGAGAGTGACCCGGTACGGATCACATTGCGGCAATGGTGCAGATCATCAGGGCGAATCATTCAGCTGCCATCCGTGCTTTGCCCTGTGCAACCGGAGCATCGGCCACAAGTTTCGACAAGACTTCAGCGCTGGAGATGACGCCGGGCAACCCGGCGCCGGGATGGGTTCCTGCGCCGACAAGATAGAGGCCGCGAGCCTCTTCGCTCACATTATGGGGTCGGAACCAAGCGCTTTGTAGGATGCGCGGCTCAATCGAAAACCCCGCGCCATGGGGGCTGAGGTAGCGATCCTTAAAGGTTTCGGGGGTGAAAATTGTTTCAGTTGAGATGCAGGTCTCGAACCCTGGCATCAATTTCTCCACCTCAGCTGCAACTTTGGCGCGATATGTTGGCATTTCCTTTTGCCAATCGACTTTTTTCTTCCAGCCCAAATGTGGAACGGGTGACAATACATAGAATGTATCATCGCCAGCGGGCGCAACGCTTGGGTCGGTTACAGATGGCCGATGGATATAAAGGCTCATATCGTCGGACAAGCGACCTTTGATAAAGATGTCGTGTAACAGGCCCTTGTAACGAGGTCCGTTGGCAATTGTATGGTGCCCGACATCGGTCCATTTCCCGGCGGTTCCCCGAGTTCCAAAGTACCAAACGAACAAGCCCATCGACCAGCGCTTGCGTGCAAGTTTCGGTGTCGTCCAACGTCGACGCCTGTGGTTGCGCAAGAGGTGATCATAAGTGTGACCGGCATCGGCATTGCTGACAATCAATGGTGCATCGAATCTTTGGCCGTCGGTGAGAGTAACCGCTTTCGCCGCCCCGTTTTCAACAAGAATTTCATCTGCTACGGCCTCTTGGTGGATCTGCCCACCCTGGGCACGTACAACTGTGGCCATGGCATTAGCAATCTGTTGCACCCCGCCCATCGCGTAATGCACGCCGTAAGTTTTTTCCAAATGCGCCACCAAGGCATAGATGGATGTGACATGCATCGGATCGCCTCCAATGAACAAGGGATGAAAGGAGAGGGCCATTCTGAGCCGCTCGTCTTTGACCCGCCAGGCAGCCAGGGCATAAATTGAACGATCTGCCCGCAACATGGCAAATGTTGGCAAGACTTTTAGGGTTTCCCAAAGCCGGTGCATGGGTTCTGCCACCATGCCTTCATAGCCAACCACATAGCGTTTTTGCGAGTCTTTCAAAAAGCGTTTGTAACCGGACAGATCCGCAGGATTCAGCCTCTGTACTTCCGATTGCATCGCCTCGTCATCGTCGCTGGCACGAAAATATGAGCCATCTGGCCAGCGAATCTCATAAAATGGTTTGAGGGGCCGTAGATCCACATCTGCGTGAAAATCTCGACCACAGGCGGCCCATAGGGACTCAAACACCTTCGGCATGGTCACAATTGTTGGCCCTAAATCAAATCGGTGACCGTCTTGTGTGATTGAGGAGCCACGGCCGCCCACCCGATCGAGCTTATCCAATACAGTGACCGCATAGCCCTTTGCGCCTAGCCGCATCGCTGCCGCCAACCCACCCAGGCCGGCGCCAATCACAACCGCGCGGTTGTCTTGGGTGCTGTGATCAGGGTTGGTCATAAATTTTTCGCCCGCCATCTGTCTATAATTATTTACAACCATAGGTCTTATGAGCTTCCCAATGCAAGGATAATGTGTCAACATAATCTGACACATTTACCAGGTGCACAGGGCATGACGCAAATCGTCACAATCAGTTTCTTTCGTTTTGGGTCCGTTCGCTCCCGACTTTGGGCCTTCGCCATGATGGGTTTGGCCAGAGGGCAAATGTCGCGCATTCCGGGTATTGGATTTTGGAAATTATTTGGATCAGGCTCCGATGAGGGCTTTACCCCCAAACCCAATGTGTCTGTCTACGCCGTGCTGGCAACTTGGCCGGATCGGCAAACCGCGGAGCACAGCTTGCAAGAAAGTACTATCTTCGCGCGCTACCGTCAGCAGGCCATCGAACATTGGACCGTGTTTATGGAAGCGGAGACAGTACGGGGCAAATGGTCGGGCGCAACGCCATTTTCAACGACGAATCAAAGTCAGAATGGCCCGCTTGCGGTGATGACCCGCGCCACGTTGCGACCGCGAAACCTCGTCCGATTTTGGCGGCGTGTTCCCAATATTTCGCAGGTGATCGGCCAAGATCCGAATGTTGTTTTCAAGATCGGTATTGGTGAAGTGCCTTGGCTCCAACAGGTGACCTTCTCCATATGGCCCAGTATCGAACATATGAACAATTTTGCGCGCAAGGGGCATCATGCACGGGCCATTCAAGCGGTGCGTATGGAGGGATGGTTCAAAGAAGAACTCTATGCCCGATTTACCCTTATCGCGGACACCGGCACTTGGGAGGGCGACTCCCCTCTAAAACAACTGGATATCTCATGAAGCAGCCTTTTCCTTTCTCAGCCATTGTCGGACAGGATGATATGAAACTGGCCATGGTGCTAACCGCCATTGATCCGTCGATTGCGGGGGTGCTCGTCTTTGGGGAACGTGGCACCGGCAAATCCACTGCGGTGCGGGCTTTGGCTGGGTTGTTGCCGCCGATCATCGCTGTGAAAGCCTGTCCGGTGAACAGTGCTGACGTTAAAGACTGCCCTGCATGGTGCGATGTGTCCGATGCCAGTGTCCAAAGCATTGCCACGCCCGTTGTGGATCTTCCTTTGGGCGCGTCAGAGGATCGTGTCACCGGGGCGCTCGATATCGAAAAAGCCTTAACCAAGGGTGAGAAAGCCTTTCAGCCTGGCCTATTTGCGCAGGCGAACCGGGGATATCTTTATATAGATGAGGTGAATCTTCTTGAAGATCACATTGTGGATCTTTTGCTGGACGTGGCGCAATCGGGTGAAAATGTCGTGGAACGCGAAGGACTTTCCATCCGCCACGCTGCGCGTTTTGTACTGGTTGGATCTGGCAACCCGGAAGAAGGTGAATTGCGACCACAATTGATGGATCGCTTTGGACTGTCGGTCGATGTGCTATCCTCCACAGATATTGATGAAAGAATTGAAGTCATAAAGCGGCGCGACGCCTATGAGAACGATCATGAGGCCTTTATCGCGCATTGGCAGTCAGAAGATGCCACCTTGCGGGCGCGCATTGTTGCCGCGCGCGCAGCTTTGGCAGATTTGCAAACTCCCGATAGCGCCCTGCGCCGCGTCGCTGAGCTTTGCATCGCTCTGGGTTCGGATGGGTTGCGTGGGGAGTTAACACTCTTGAAAGCTGCCCGGGCCTTTGCAGCATTTGCTGGTGATGCGGCCGTGACTGACGATCATATCCGTAAGACCGCTGTGCTGGCCCTGCGTCATAGATTGCGCCGGGATCCTTTGGACGACTCTGGATCAAGCAGTCGCGTTGCGCGGAAAATCTCAGAAATTCTAGGCGAATGATATGACCCGTTGGGAGAGGGCGCAGCTGGCGATTACGCTCCTGGCCATAGATCCCCAAAGGCTTGGGGGTTTGGTCATTCGCGCCCGCGCCGGCCCAGCTCAGGCCGTAATGCTTGCCGCTGTTCAATCGCTCGATATCCCCACGGTTAAGTTGCAGCACCACATGACGCTTGAGGTTCTCAACGGCGATATTGATTTGACCGCCTCCTTGGCGTCACGCCGATTGGTGACACGCAAAAGTATCTTTGACTGTCCGTCGTCCTTGTTCGTTCTTCCTATGGCTGAGCGCTGCCCACCCCAATTTTCCGCGCGGATTTGTCAAGCTTTGGAGGCAGGTCTTGGGCATGGTTTGATCGCCTTAGATGAAGGTGCGGAGGAGGGGGATTGCCTTCCAGCTGCGCTGACAGATCGCCTGGCCTTTCATGTCATTCTTGAGGACGTGGCCTTGCAGGATTTATCATCCATCACATTGCCCAGCTCATTGGAAAAAATCCGCGCTGAGGTCCTTGGCGTGACATTGCCCGCTGAATTGAGGGAGGCGGCCGTTATCTTGGCCGCATCACTTGGCATTTCAAGCCTGCGTGCGCCGCTGCTTCTGGTATATGCAGCGCAGGCTCATGCTTCCCTTCACGCCCGCGATGCGGTGACGGAAGAAGATTTAAAAGTGGCTGTGATGCTGGTCTACCCACATCGAGCCACGCGCTTGCCGCAGGATCCGGAACCCCAAGTGCAACCTGATGAGGCAAACCCACCTGAGGCGCCCCAAGATCCAACGCAAGCTATACCGCCCAATGATCTAATGATCGAAGCTGTGAAGGCTGTCCTGCCGGATGGTGTGTTGGCTCAGTTGCAAAGCACGGTAAAGCAACCCGCGTCTGGCTCAGGATCTGGCACACGCCGCAAAGGAAATCATCGCGGGCGCCCCCTTCCGGCGAGGCTCGGCCCAAAAAACAGTGGAGCCCGGGTTGACCTCGTGGCCACCTTAAGGGCCGCAATTCCTTGGCAAACTCTGCGCAAGAGCTCAAACCCTAAGGCCATAGGGCCGATTTTTAAGGCATCTGATTTGCGTCATAAACGCTATGAAATTCAATCAGATCGCCTGCTTATTTTCACAGTAGATGCGTCAGGCTCCGCGGCTGTTGCGCGTTTGGCTGAGGCTAAAGGCGCGGTCGAACTGCTGCTTGGCGAGGCCTATGCCCGAAGGGATCATGTTGCACTTTACGCATTCCGCGGAGCAGAATCCGAGGCATTATTGCCGCCCACAAGATCACTGGTGCAAACCAAAAAGCGGCTGGCCGCGCTCCCCGGTGGAGGGGCCACACCTTTGGCTGCTGGATTGGCGGCGGCGTTTAACCTTGCGTTGCAAGAACGGCGCAATGGTCTGACTCCAACTTTGGTTTTGCTCACCGATGGGCGTGCCAATGTTGCCCTTGATGGATCCAATGACCGGGTCCAAGCAGCGATGGACGCATTGATGTTGGCTGGAAAAATTGCTGAGGCGCAGATCCCGGCCTTGGTGATCGACACTACAATCCGGCCAGAAAAAACGCTGCAAGCCCTGGCTGGCAAAATGCGGGCCAACTACATTGCTTTGCCCCGCTCAGATGCAAAATCGGTGTCCGGTGCCGTCGCTTCAGCTTTGGCGCAATCGTGATGAACTGGCAGCAATCAAAGCATTATTGGCCCTTTGCGCAATATTCTCAGTTTACGCTGCAAAAACCGCATCTGTGGCATATTCAAGATATCGGAACTGGCCCGGTGATATTGCTTATTCATGGAGCTGGCAGCACAACCCACAGTTGGCAACGTCTTGTGCCGTTTTTAACAGACAAATACCGGGTAATTATGGTGGATTTGCCCGGGCAGGGTTTTACACGGCTGGGCGCGCAGCAACGTTGCGGGTTGGATCATATGGCCGAAGACTTAACGAGCTGTTTGACCGCGCTTAATATCGAGCCCAAGGTCATTATTGGCCACTCTGCCGGCGCAGCAATTGCCCTGCGCCTTGCGGAGCTTGCGACGTTTGGCTGCAAAGTTATCGGGATCAATGCTGCGCTTGATCACTTCCGCGGTGTGGCAGGAGTTTTGTTTCCACTCTTAGCAAAGGCCATCGCGAACTTGCCGTTCTCAAGCAGTGTCCTGAGTAAAATTGCCGGTCATGAAGACACAGTCGATCGTATTCTCAAAGGCACGGGTTCAGATCTCGTTGAGGCGGATTTAAAATTCTACAAAGAGTTGATGCGTAGCCGCTCTCATATTGGCGCCACCATGCAAATGATGGCCCAATGGGATCTTGAACCGCTCTTGGCGCGGCTGCCGAACCTGCAAACTGAGACACATTTGATCGCCTCTTCCAATGATCTTGCTGTGCCCTGCGCAACATCTCAAAGGGCTGCAGCCTTGCTGCCGAATGCAGATTACTGCGTTCTGTCCGATCTTGGGCATCTGGCGCATGAAGAGGACGCTGCCACCATTGCCGCTTGCATAGTTCCCTTGTTGGATTTCGGCAGCGCCTCAGTAAATAAAGCTGGCTGAGACGGGCAAGCCCACAGCTGGCCACCGGTATCAACCTGAAGTTGCTAATGTCATCCAAACCCCAAAAAACCTTGTATGAAGGGAGATTTTTGCATAGGATTTCCGCCCATGCGAAACATTGATGTGACAGATCTAGATTTTGAACAGTTGGAGCCTCAAATCTTTGAGGCTGCGCGGTTAATGGAGATGCTGTCGCATCCTGCAAGGCTTCGGATCCTTTGCACCATGCTGGGCGGGGAGAAAAGTGTTCAGGAATTGGCGATCAATGCCAGCCTGTCACAGCCGGCCATGTCGCACCATTTGCGCAAGCTGCGCGATTCGGAGTTGGTGAATACCCGGCGCGACAAACAAACCATATACTATTCACTGAAAGGCGAGCAGGTGGCTGCGGTGTTGGAAGTCTTGCATCGCTTATACTGCAACGAGCTTATTCTTTAAGCGGCGCACGATCGGTAAATTCTTTTGCGGCTTTCTGATCTGGTTGGCCTAGATCCTCCGGCTTCAATAGCGGCGGGAGATTGGTAGCGCCCTGAGCCATATGACCGACGATCAAAGGTAGCATATCGGGGCTTACTGCCTCCGACATTGGTGGGCGTTTCCAAGCAATGCTGTCGATGGCTTCACAATTGAGACAGACAGGCTCCCAATCATGATCTACATGTCCACAATTTTCACAAATCCATTGTGGGTCGCGCTGGGCGGAAATGGCTTGGGTCAAGAGCTGGCGTACAGATTGGTCATCGGCGCCGTCGCCGCGCTCGATGGCGGCGAGAATGGTCAGCGCGCGCATGGTTGGATCCGTCTTTGCAAGTTCTCCAAGCGCCCGCCGGGCCGCCTCAAAATCAGCCAGGGCCACATAAAGTTCAGCCATTAGCATTTTTGTTTCCGGGTGCGAGTCTGTGCCCTTGGTGAATTGTTCAAATCGCTTGAGGCGGGCCGTGGGCTCCTCATCTGGGGCAAGGGCGGCAAAACCGGAAGCGAGTTCTGGATGCGGCGCCAATTGCCAGGCTGCGCGCAGAATGCGGCTCGCTTGCTTCCCATTGTTTTGTTCCCGATGCCCTTCGGCGGCCATTAGGGCTGCGGGCACCAAGCTGGGCGCAAGCTTGTTGGCTTCAACCGCGTAGCTTTGTGCCTTTTGCAACTTGCCTTCAGCACGCAAATCACGGGCTTGGGAGAGGGCAAAAACCGCATCGCGGCGTTTGTGCACATCTTTTGGCAAAGTCCCATGTTTCAACTTGGCCGTCAGGGTTGCCCGTACCCCATGCCAATCTTTTTGGCTCGCTTGCAGCTTGAGTAAGACATCCTGCGTTTCGCCATGCTTCGGCTTGAGCGCAAAGGCATGTTCCGCCAATTTCAGCGCCAATTCTGTGTCGCCATCCTGCAAATGTTGTTGCAGCAAACCATAGGTGCCAACAAAACGGGTTTTATGGTCTTTTAGCAATTTTTTGTAGGTTGCCTTAGCGGTCTGTCGATCCCCATTGGCTACGGCGGCCTGTGCCACGATCAAATTGGTCAGGTCTGGGCGGTTCAGTAGGCGATCGGCTTTTTTTGCCTTCGCCATTGCGTCGCGGCCTTCACCACTGGCCAGAGCCATTAACCCATCGGAAAGCGCCTCAAATCCGCGGCGCTCACGATTGCGATCGAAATAGCGCGACAGCGCGGTTTCATCGCCATTGATGAACCGCAGAAGCGCAATCAATAAACCCAAGAGTTTGAGAAAAAGCCAAAGGCTTATCAGCAAACCCAGAACTAGTAGGGCAGCTTGCAGCGCACCGAAAGACAATTCAAAGCCAGAATATTGAATTGTGACGCCGCCTTTCGCTTCCATCAACCGGCCCGCGCCAAAGCTGATCAGCATCACCATGGCCACAAAACTTAAGATTTTTATGAGGGACCAAAGCATTTTATTTTCCTCAATTGCCGCTTAGGGCGGCTGACAATTCTGCAAGCGCATCTTGCACGGCCAGGCGGTTCTGCGCCGCGACGATCCAATCTTGGAGGTGATCTTGGCCAAGTGGCGGCAGGGTCGACAGCTCTGAAAGAGCCGCCTTCAGATCCCCTTCGGTGACTGCCGCTTGCGCGCGCGACAGCACAGCCTCTGCTGATGTGCCCGCTTGCGGCTCCAAAGACCGGACCCCAAATTGGGCTTTCAGAAAGGCGAGCAGGCGGTTCTCCCCTGTCTGAGGCCCTTCGGCCAGGCGTATCGCCTTCAAAGCGGCCCGCGCGGCTTGGGTAAATTCATCTTGCAAGTCTCCCAATTGATTCACGCCATTTTTGGCATGGGCCTGTAGGGCTTTGGGCAGATCAAGATCTGTCGTGGCGATCAAATCAGAGAGGGCAGCTTGATAGCCGGCGCCATTTTCGGCCGCGGCTCTGATGGCATTGAGCGCTGCGGTAATGGTGCCGACCCGCGCCTGGGTGTTGGTAGTTTTTTGCAGCTCTTCTGCTTTGGTTTTCGTTTGCTCGATCTGTGCGCTTGCTGATTGAGCCACCTCTGCCAGATCGCTGCGCAATTGCGCCAGTTCGCTTTCATAGGCTTCGATTGCTTGGGGAGAGACGTTTTGCGTTAACGGCTGCTTTTCCACCTCCACCAGTCGACCTGCCAGCGCTTGCAGCTGTGCTTCAATCGAAGCTTGCCTTTGGTCGATGTCACTGCGCAGCGCTTCAATGGCCTCTGTCATCGCAAAAATTGTGTCTGTGTGATCTTTCGGCACGGGCTTGGCTTCGATTTGTGTAATCCGTGCCCCCTGCTGCGCCAGTTGCTCCGACAGAGTGTCTTGCGCAGACAGGATGGGCGCCAGAGGATCTGATGGGTTGAGATAAGCGGGCAGGACAGCGGCGCTAAAGCCTATTCCGCCGGCTAAGACCCCACCGACCAAAAAGGGCAATATGCCCTCAAAATTCAGGTTACTGGAGGTGTTAGGTGCGGCCGAAGGCTCTGGCGGAACGGATGCAGGTTCTGAATGCTCCACCAGCTCAGCATCCTCAATGGGCTGCTTGGTTGCGTCTGTGGGATCTTTATCTGACACGATTTGTACCTTTTGTCTCTCGCCCTGTTTTCAAACCTATCCGCCCGGGCAAAATCTCTCAACCACTCTTCACACCCATGAGCGGTGTTATTACTGCCATCATGGCTTGGCGGTTTGGATGGGCGGCTGTGGTGATCTGACCAAAGCCGGCCTCACGGCACAGCGCCGCGATGGCGGGGCTCAACGCCACAGCCCTGTGTCGGTGCCAATCCAATGCAAGTTTCCCCAGAAGTCTGGCGCTGCGGGCTGAGAAAATTGGCAGAATAACGGGTGAGGATTGACTCAATTTTTCATGGGTTTCTGTCTGTAATGGAAGCGCGATTTGCTCATAGACCACGAGGTTTTCAACCCGCAAGGACGTGCTGCGAAAATGCTTCGCCATGTCGAGGGTGGTATGGGTGCCGCGCAGATGTAGCAGCGGTCCCTTGTGGCTCCTTGTTGGCAGGGCGTCGCATAGGGCTTTGGCGGTATCGGCCAAATGGTGTGCCTTCAACCCAAGAGCGCGCGCAGCTTGGCTGGTGGCGTGTCCAACGCAATAGCAAGGCAATTGCGACCCGCGCAGTGCGGCGGGCAAATATGACAGGGCGTTGGCGGAGGTGATGATCAACCCCGTGCTGGCTGTGATGTCGCAGTGTGCTTCGATCGGTGCAATTTTCAAGATTGGGTCAATGATGATTTGATCTGGCTGCACACCCTGCGCGATCAGCTCATCCGCAAGATGACGTGCCTGGGCTTGGGGCCGTGTGAGCAATATATTGGGCAATCATCCACCGTAGGATTGAGCAGGAACTGCAAGGATGTTAGGCCTTGGGGCAAATTTGCGCAACAGGGGCCGAAGAATGATCAAATCAAAGGTTGTGTCATGACTGTGTGCATTCTGGGGGCTGGTGCCTTTGGCACGGCACTGGCGGTTGCCCTGTCGGATCGCCATGACGTTCACCTCTGGGGCCGGGATGGGGTCGCACTTCGTGAGATGGCGCAGAGCCGAAAATCGTCTCGGTTGCCAAATGTGACCTTAGTAGAAAATATCACGGTGACCGCCGAAGCCAAAACAGCTTTGCAGGGCGCGGATTTCATATTGAGTGCTATTCCATTGCAAGCGACCCATGCGGCCTTGAGCGCGCTCACGCCGCTGTTTGCCGGGCAACCTTTAATCGGGTGCAGCAAGGGGGTGGATTTGACAACCGGTCTCGGGGGCTACTCGGTGCTGCGATCGGTTTATAAGGCGGGCCCTTCGGGCGTGCTCACGGGTCCAAGCTTTGCCGTAGATATTGCCGGGGGTTTGCCAACAGCTTTGACCCTTGCCGCTGAGGCGCAAGAGGATGTCAGTGCGTGGCAAGCTGCTTTATCCACTGAAACCTTACGGCTTTATACCTCGGGGGATCCTCTTGGGGCTGAGCTTGGTGGGGCGTTGAAAAATGTCATTGCCATCGCCTGTGGTGCCACTATTGGAGCAGGGCTTGGGCAGAGCGCACGAGCGGCGCTAATCA
>Ga0209199_1000784_pt1 | contig 42160 bp, 34 predicted proteins | sample COGITO_mtgs_1105_7_FD_184805 | JGI IMG/M metagenome (GOLD analysis project Ga0209199, IMG submission 184805) | Pelagic marine microbial communities from North Sea - COGITO_mtgs_110523 (SPAdes) (version 2) | ecosystem: Environmental > Aquatic > Marine > Epipelagic ... | reverse complement strand
TTCAAGGGTGAATATCAGAGATTATATGGTTAAAGATTTAATAACTTATTATTAAATAAAACGCTAATCTTAGTATGAACCCAATTAATTAACCCTCCTTAACGGGAGGGTTTTTTTGGGCTTGAGAGCGTATTAATGTTATTATATCTCATTGAGATAGGTTTAATAAAGTTTGTTTGATTAACCCTCCTTAACAGGAGGGTTTTTTTTGTCCCTATATTGTAGAAAAAGATTATTTTTGACATCGAAATTATAGTTCTTTGAAAGTTGGTGTTTTTAAGAAATACGTAAATTTATACGTAAATTACCTTTTTTAGGTAGTGATGTTATTTTTCAAAAACCTTCTAAAGCATTATAAACATTACAAAAGGACGCGTAGCTCAGCTGGATAGAGCATCTGCCTTCTAAGCAGACGGTCACAGGTTCGAATCCTGTCGCGTTCACACTTGAGTCCTTAAGATTTTAATCAGAGCTCAATGGAATTACATTCCTCCCCAGTCATTTATATCCCAAACTTTAAATAGTTTTCTTATTTTAAGGAGTAGTTCAATTGACCTGGTATGTGGAGAATCTTTTCCATATACAATCCAGTCTATTGAATATTGAGGGTAATGCTTGGATATTTGAGCTAGTAAAATGTGACTTATTGAAGATTTGTTTCTGAGTGCAGAGGATAGAGAATTCCTGCCTACGCCAATTTTTCTTTCAAACGCAGCAACGGAAATATTTTCATTTTTAATGATCATTAACAAGCGATCGTAAATTGTCGTCAAATCAAGGATTTAATACTAAAAATAATTAAAGTTTTAAGTGAAGACCCTAAATGACAATTATGTCAGTCAATGCATAATTTTCTGATTGATTTTCAGTTGTTTGAACTAGTAATTTATTAGTTAAACCGACAAAAAAAATTGATAGTTTCCCAACTAATTTAAGGTCTTGATTCTGAAAGTTTCATCAGAATTTTGTGAAGTAATTCAGACTGAAGCTTGAGTTGTTTGAGTACTTCTCTGTCAGTAATCTTTTGTTCGATTGTTCGGGTTTTGTTAAAATATTTCATAGTAATTAGGGTTTACACACATAAAATTATAGAATAAATCTTAACTTAAAAAAATAATTTTTCATCTACTTACAATTGTTAATGTCTGAGCTCACTTCTTTTAATTTATACACATTTTTCAAACTCCCGTCTGCCTGGTGGACAGGAGTAAGAGTTACAAAACTTGACGATATTCATGCCGAGGTTGCTGTAAAGCATCGTTGGGTCAATCAAAATCCATTTGGATCCATGTTTTGGGCTGTTCAAGGTATGGCGGCAGAACTCTCTACTGCTGTTTTTCTGATGTACACCATCAAAAAATCAAAACAAGCCGTATCTATGTTGGTTCTAAAGAATCAGGCGGTTTTTAGAAAAAAAGCCAAAGGATTGGTTAAGTTTCATTGTACTCAGGGAACTGATGCTATTGATGCTGTTAATAAAGCCATTAAAAGTGGTGATGCTGTTGCCATAACATTAAAATCAGTAGGAACCGATGCCTTTGGAGATATTGTTTCCGAATTTGAATTTGAATGGTCATTAAAAAAGAAATCTAAATGAATCATGATTTTTACAAGTCTTTAGACTTACCCCTTATCGCTGCGCCTATGTTTCTTATTTCAGGACCAGAATTGGTCATTGAATGTTGCAAAAATGGAATTGTAGGGACCTTTCCTGCTTTGAACCAAAGAACCTCAGAAGGTTTCGAGGAGTGGGTTATTGAAATCAAAGAGGCACTGGCCACTTTTGAAAAAGAAACCGGTAAAAAAGCCGCTCCTTTTGGAGTCAATTTGATTGTTCACCCCACCAATATCAGAGTAAAGGCAGATTTGGATATTTGTGTAAAACACAAGGTCCCATTGGTCATCACTTCTTTAGGGGCTATTGCCGACCTGGTCAATGTGGTGCATGGGTATGGAGGTTTGGTATATCATGATATTATTAAAAAAAGACATGCTGAAAAGGCGGCTGAGGCCGATGTTGATGGATTGATAGTGGTTGCCGCTGGAGCCGGTGGCCATGCTGGAACCTTACATCCGATTCCGCTCATCAGTGAAGTGAAAAAGGTTTTTGATAAAAAAATAGTTTTATCGGGTTGTCTCAGCACGGGCAACGATATTGCAAGTGCCCTTCAAATGGGAGCCGATATGGCTTATATGGGTACCCGTTTTATCAATGTTGACGAAAGCATGGCCGATGAGGAATATAAAAAAATGATCATGGATAGTGGAGCAGAGGATATTGTCTACACAGCAGCTGTCTCGGGAGTCAATGCAAGTTTTTTGCGACCAAGTCTTGAGTCCATGGGCATTACTGAAAAGCACTGGAAAGAAACTAAAAAAATAGATTTTGGGAGTGAAACCGACGCTGTAAGTGAGGAAGCAAAAGCCTGGAAAACCATTTGGTCTGCTGGCCAAGGGGTAACTACCATTAGCGATAGCGTTAGTGTTTCTAAATTGGTTGGTAAATTAAAATCTGAATTTATTACTGCAATTCAAAACCAACAAGCTCTACTGAAGCAATATCAATGAATACCCTAGAGGTCTTGGGTAAGCGATTTTACAATTTTATTTTCGGATAGAAAGGCTTTAAAAATTACTTTTAAAGTGGTGTACAAAGGAATGGCTACGATCATTCCCGTGGTTCCCATAAGTGCTCCTCCAGCCAAAATAACTATGAATATCTCCAATGGGTGAGACTTGACGCTGTTGGAAAAGATTAGAGGCTGACTGAAAAAACCGTCGATCAATTGACCGATAAAAAATCCAATCATTACATAGATAGTCTTGGGTAAAATCACACTGCTGAAATCAGCTTCTACATTACTAGTCATGGTCAAGAACATCATCAAGACTGATCCAATAAGAGGACCTATATATGGAATCAGGTTGAGCAAGGCACACAAAAATGCGATTACAATTGCATTTTTGATTCCGAATATGAGCAATATAATACTGTAAATAATAAGGAGAATGGTGATTTGAAGTAATAGCCCTAAAAAATATCGAGAGAGTAAATTTTTAATTTTCTCGAAAGACTTTTTCAATCGCCCTTCACTTTTGTCATTGACAAAAACCAATATGGCATTTTCTAATATATGACTGTCTTTCAATAAAAAAAAAGAGATGAAGGTTACGGAAAACAGGCCAATTGTAAAATTGCCCAATAGGCTCAACAAATGATTTAAAAATTCGGGAATTACTCCCAAACTATCTTTACTGATAAAGTTCTTTAGGGATGAGTACTGTTCGATATTTGTGGGATCCAAATTTAAAAACAGACTGATTTCATTCATCAATTTTTCGAGCTTATACTCTAATTCATTCAGATCGAGAAGGGATAAGTTTTCGCCTTGTTGGATGATTAAAGGAATAAAAAGTGAAATAATCCCGAAAAGCAAACTACCCAATACCAAAAGGGAAACACTAGCGGCAAGAAGATTACTAAACTTGAGTTTATTCTTTAGAAACAAAACAATAGGACGGCCAATCAAAGAGATGATGGCAGCTACCACAAGATAGACCAGTAATACCTGAAGCTCTAGCAGTAAAAATATCCCCAACGAAATGAGTCCTAACTTGAGGACAGCATTGACAATGCCTTGGGAAATATTTTTAGATTCCATGCCCTAAAGATATATAAAAATAAAGCTTCATTCCACTTTTGAAATTTCACGAAGGGTGGCCACCATTGAACAGGCAACAACGCCGGCTGTTTCTGTCCTCAATCTTTGGGCACCCAGAGTGATTACTTCAAAATCATGGCTCTGAGCTGTTCTGACTTCACGGTCAGAAAAATCTCCTTCCGGACCGATCATGATCAAAATTTCACGGTTTAAATTTTCAATTTGATGCAATGCTTTTTTATTTCCTTTATGACAGTGAGCGATCAACTTGGTTTGAGGGTGATTCAATTTTACGAATGTCTCAAAGGAAGTAATGGGATTGAATTTGGGTAAGAAAAATTGAGCGGATTGTTTGAGCCCACCGATCAGAATTTTATTAAGTCTTTCGGGTTTAATGGCTTTTCTTTCGGAGTGTTCACACAACAGAGGAGTGATTTGAGAAACACCTATCTCAGTCGCTTTTTCGAGAAACCATTCCAAACGGTCGTTGCTTTTGGGAGGAGCAATAGCAATGTGGAGGGGAATGAGTGGGTTTGGATGAAAAATGACATCTGTTTTTTTTGCTGTCGCTTTTCTAACATCATTACTGACGATTTGTCCCTTCCATTCCAATCCTTCACCATTGGTGACACTGATCATTTCTCCAATTTTTTTTCGCAATACCTTACTCAAGTGACGACTCTCTTCCGAACTGAAAGTTATCGACTCGTCGTTGGCAACCATATTCTCCTTGTAAAATAATTCCATAATCAAAGGGATAATCTCGCACTAACCGACTGGTCCATTGTCCCCAATTGTTGACTCAGCAATTTGTGATAGCCTACGATTCCAATCATGGCAGCATTGTCGGTAGTGTATTGAAAGGGCGGTAAAAACACTTCCCAATGATCTAGGTTGGCTTTTTCAGTCAAAACACTTCTGATTTTTGAGTTGGCTGCGACACCGCCACCTATTACGACTCGATTCAGCTTATATTTTTCCTTGGCGAGGATTATTTTATTGATGATAACGGTTACCAAGGTTTTTTGGATGGAGGCACAAAGGTCATTGAGGTTTTCTTCAATGAAATTCGGATTCTTCATACTGTTTTTATTCACCAAATTAATAAAAGCTGTTTTTAATCCACTGTATGAAACGTCTAAACCATCAACTTTGGGAATGGGGAAATCAAAAGCATTGGGATCACCTTCTTTGGCCAATCGGTCAATTTCGGGACCGGCAGGGTAATTCAAACCCATTATTTTTCCACATTTATCAAAGGCTTCTCCAATGGCATCATCCCTAGTCTTTCCAATTTCCTTCATCTCAAAATGGCTTTCGACCAAAACCAACTGAGTATGACCACCCGATAGGGTTACCCCAAGAAATGGAAATTCTGGAGGGGACTGATCTTCATTATTTATAAAGTGACAAAGCAAGTGAGCCTGCATATGATTGACTTCAATGAGGGGGATTTCCAGACTCAAAGCAAGAGACTTGGCAAAAGCACTTCCTACCAAAAGTGATCCCAATAAACCCGGACCTCTAGTATAAGCAATTGCAGAAAGTTCTTTTTTGTCGATATTTGCAATGGAAAGAGCTTGTTGTACGACGGGAACGATGTTCGCCTGATGTGCCCTTGAGGCCAATTCGGGCACTACTCCGCCATAGGACTGATGTATTTTTTGGTTGGCAATACAATTCGAAAGTACCTGATTGTCTTTTAAAATGGCCGCAGCAGTATCGTCGCAAGAAGACTCTATCCCGAGGATATAGCTTGTTTTTTTCATATCAATTTGCCTATCGGCTACAAAAATAGAGGATTACCATTAAAAAGTTACACAAATTTGTTCCCATACTGCTGCTGATGATCATTGTTTTGTCATTGGGAACTTTGTTGGTGATTAGTATTCCTTCAGTTCAGTCTCAGTTGGCCAATCGATTGACTGAAAAAATTAATCAAAATTTTCAGACTGATATTAAAGTAGAAGGGGTAGCTATTGGATTTGACGGTACTGTAAACTTGGCTTCCTTTTTTGTTGCAGATCATCATTCGGATACGCTTCTATACGCCAAAAACTTCAAAACTGATCTTTACAGTTTGAATCAGTGGGTCAATGGAAAATTATTTTTTTCAACGACCGATTTTGAGGATGTTGTTTTTAAAATAACACATTACAAAGGAGAAGAAAACAACTCCCTTTTTCAGTTTACAGACAAGCTTTTAGCCCACACAAAATACCAAGACAATCGTCCTGATTTTGTCAAGATTGACCAACTAAACATTTCCGATGGCCGGTTGTTGATGGTTGACTATAATAGTTCCAAAATACCATTGGAATTTGAAAGAATCAATCTTCAAGTTAATGATTTTTATGTCCTAAATGATGAGGTAGAGTTGGAGTTGAGAAACCTCAACTTTGATTCAAAAGATTACGGTAAAGTTAATTTAAAGAGTACAACCTTTAACTACAACCCATGTGCAATTGATCTTCGTTCTTTCCAATTTTCCTCGTTGGACAGCAAAATCGCTGGCAATGTCAGCCTATCATTACCCGATAGGAGTTTTAATGGATTCAAAGAAAGGGCGCATATTGACATGAGCCTCAGTGGTTTTTGTTCGAGGCAACTACTCCAGAATTTTATTGACATACCAGAAGACTTTCAGCCGATCAAATTCAATCTCTTGGGAAAAGGGACTCCAAATGATTTTGAATTTTCCAATTTAGAAATCGACCAAGATGCGATTCAAATCAAGGCCAAGTTAAATTGTAAAGAGGCTTTTTCACAGGCTCCTATTAAGGCTTTTGTTGAATTAACATCAATAAATATAGTAAGCAAAAATTTAACTCAATTGATCCCTCCAGATCATTTTGATCAATTTTCAAAACCGCTACTTAGCTATGATTCTTTTGAGTGCAATGGGACTCTTTCTTTGGAAGAAAATCAACTGACTTCAGATTTGCGATTGATTAATGGAAATGGCACTATTGAAAATCAGAGTTTATTTGATTTATCCTTTGATAAAGGAGAATTTAAACTGAATCGTTTTGAGAGTAACTCATCAGTAAATAAAGTAGATTTATCTCCTTGGCATACCAAGTTGGGCAGGATTACATCACAATTCCTAATATCGGGAAATAGGGGAGCATCGGGTAATTTTAATTTTGATTTTGATGTCGATGTGTACGAAGTTGTATTCGACAAAGTAGGAATCAATAGGCTTGAAATTGAAGGAGCTTTAAAAGAAAAAGAATTAAGGGCAAGAATTGCAGTGGAAGATGAATATGTTATTGCCAGTTCTGCTTTGGCCTATTCTTGGGAAGAAGATCAACATAAATATCAATTCGACCTAAGTTTGGATCAACTAAACCTTCATCTTTTCAACAATGAACTGGGTGGTGGAAAGGCTATTTACTCTGGAGATTTAAACCTTTTTTTGGTGGGGGATAGCTTTGATGAACTTCAAGGAAATTTGCTTTTCAAGAATATACAATTTGAAAATCTAAAGCAAGTGGATTCCTTTAATGATTTTATTCTTGAAACCAGTCTTTCCGATCGAAAGAGAATCATCAGAACCATTAATTCCGATATTATGGAAGTTAATGTGGAGGGCGAATTTCAATTGAGCAAGCTCAATACACTTTTTTCCAATGCCATCGCCGAGGCCTTCCCCTTTGTACCTTTGAAAAGGATTGAGAACTCCCAAGATTTGGTTTACGACATCAGTCTTCAAACCGCTCACTTGAATGCTATTTTCCCTGATTTGGTCATTGACAAAAAGGCAGTTTTTAGAGGGGTATTATCTACCCAAGACAATGTTTCTAAAATGACGCTCAACATTCCCAAAATTGCATTTAAGGGGATCAACACCGAAAACTTAGCCATACAGTTAGATAATCAAAACCCTCTGTTTAACACCTATATTTCCGTGGGGAGAATAGAAAGCGATTCATATGAAATTTCAGAATTTAACACCTTGGGGGTGAAAATGGGGGATACCCTCAATTTTAGAACGGAGTTATATGGACGAAAAAACAAAGAGGATGTTTATCAGTTGAATTATGCACTACTGGTAGAGGATAAGTCTAAGATTATTTTCAAACCCTCGACCATTCAATTGGATCGAAATGTTTGGACCATTAATCCATTATTTGATCAAAAGCATTCGATAACGTATGACCCTGTTACTAAAATATTTGACCTCAATTTTTTTGAAGCCCAATCAGATAATGAGCGGATTGAAATTAGTGGAAATTATCAGTCGCCTGAAAATTTTGGGCTGTCGTTGAACATTGACGAGGTTTCCCTTCAGAATCTTGGAATACCAAGTAAAAAATTTGATTTTGAGGGGGCCATGGATTTGAATTTAAACATCAAACGTTCTCCCACCGATAATACCTTAAATTTTAATGGATTTGTAGATCATTTGGTGATGAATAATCTGGACATGGGTTTCTTGCGTTTTTTTACTTCAGGAAATACTCAGTTAAATTCCTATGAAGTCAATTTATTATTATCGGAACATGGGAAAAATACCCTGTCGGCAAAGGGGAATATTTTAAGATTTGATCAATCTCCCCGTCTTGATCTTGATTTTAACTTTAAAGATTTCGATCTTTCTTTCCTAACCCCTTTTGGTGGCGTGAATATAGATGATATAAGGGGTGAGGTTACGGGTAATGTGAATCTATGGGGGCCTATTGATGCTCCCAAACACAATGGACAACTGCTCCTCAACAAAGGTGGAATAGGTGTGCCCTATATCAATACTGATTATAGCTTTTCCGATGGTACAAGAATTACTTTGATGGATCAAAGTTTTAACTTCAATAAGACCACATTAACAGATACTCGATTTGGAACACAGGCAGAGCTGGAGGGGAAAATGGACCATTTGAATTTTTCGGATTGGGGTTTTGATCTCAATATCGCCTCAGACAGAATTCTTATGCTCAATATTCCAGAGGATGAGGATGAAGTCTTTTTTGGGGACGGATTTTTGGCAGGAAAAGTCCACTTACATGGCCCTTCCAAGAATTTAACCATTGATGTTGTGGGAGCTACAGAAGAGGGGACCAGTATCAAAATCCCTTGGGCGGACGATTATGGATTGGCAGACACTTCTTTTGTGAAATTTATTGATAAGACAAAAGTCAACAAAGCCCAACAAGAAAACAATGAGGAATTCGTTAGTTTTTTAGGTTTGGAAATGAACTTTGAATTGGATGTAAATAACAATGCAGAAATCAAGGTGGTAATCGATAAAGAATCTGGTAGTTTTTTGAGTGGTCGAGGGGCAGGTAACATTTTAATGGAAATTGACACCAATGGGAAATTCAATATGTGGGGAGATTTCATCACTTACGATGGGATTTATAATTTTAAAAATTTAAGTGTTATAGACAAAAAATTTAACGTTAAAGAAGGAGGTACTATTGTATGGGAGAGTGACCCTTTGGGAGCTCAAATGGACATAGAAGCCGTATATGATGTTCCAGGGGGAGCCAACCCAGCCATATTATTGGACAATCCCAATTTTAACCGGAAAATCCCCACCGAAGTTTTGATCAGACTTCAAGGGAATTTGCTCAAACCCGATGACCCCATTTTTGAAATTGATTTTCCCAATACCAGTGCAGTAGTTACTTCCGAAATAAATTATCGCTTGGCAGATCCCCAAATTAGTCAGCTACAAGCCATATCCTTATTGTCTCAGGGAATATTTATAAATGAGGTATCGGTCAGTGTACAGGGAATTACCAATAACTTATACGAAAAAGCATCCGATCTTTTCAGCAACCTAATGGGTGATGACAATGGAAAACTCCAAGTGGGACTCAATTATTTGCAAGGGGACAAGAGTAGGGTTACGGACATTAATTCTGAGGATCGTTTGGGATTGACTCTTTCCACCCAGATAACTGATAAAATTTTACTCAATGGGAAAATTGGTGTTCCAGTAGGTGGAATTGAAGAAACCCTTATCGTGGGTGATTTACAAATAGATTTTATATTGAACGAAGAGGGTAGTTTAAAAGCTAAGGTCTTTAACAAGGAAAATGAGTTCAGATATATTGGTGATGAACTGGGATACACTCAGGGCGTTGGACTGTCTTATCAAGTTGATTTTGAAACTTTTAGGGAGTTGATTACCAAAATAGTTAAGGGAAGTCAATTCAATCAAGCCACGGATAATGCACCTGTGGTTTCGGAACCCACCGATGCGGGGATAAATTTTATCAATAAAAATTAACTAAAAAAGAGGCCATCTGTTAAGGTTAATTTGGATTAATAATTAAATTTGGCCTTTATTTCACCAATGGCAAGCAAATTAAGCAATATCGGTGTTCTAACTTCTGGAGGTGATTCTCCAGGAATGAATGCTGCCGTAAGAGCTGTAGTAAGAACTTGTGCCTATCACAACGTAGGTTGTTTTGGGATTTATCAGGGTTATCAAGGATTGATCGATAACAAGATGGAACCTATGAATGCCAGAAGTGTTAAAGACATCATCAACAAGGGTGGAACCATCCTAAAATCGGCCAGATGCCTTGAATTCAGAACTCCTGAAGGAAGGAAAATTGCACACGAAAATTTAATAAAAAACAATATTGATGGCTTAGTGGTCATCGGAGGAGATGGATCGTTTACTGGAGCCATGATCTTTCAAAAGGAATTTTCTTTCCCAGTTATCGGTATTCCTGGTACCATCGACAATGATATTCAAGGGACAAGATTTACCTTGGGTTACGATACGGCACTGAATACTGTCATAGATGCCATTGACAAAATTAGAGATACGGCCAGTTCTCACAATCGTCTGTTTTTTGTCGAAGTGATGGGAAGAGACGCAGGCCATATTGCACTAAATGCAGGCATTGGAGCAGGAGCAGAAGAAATACTTATTCCGGAGGAGGATATGGGCTTGGAACGCTTGTTGGAATCTCTTAAAAGAAGTGAAAAATCTGGTAAATCTTCCAGCATAGTGGTAGTGGCAGAGGGGGACAAAACTGGAAAGAATGTTTTTGAAATTGCTTCTTACATTGAAAACAATCTCCCTTATTACGAGGTAAGAGTATCCGTATTGGGACATATGCAAAGAGGAGGATCGCCTTCTTGTTTTGACAGGGTCTTGGCTTCACGTATGGGAGTATTTGCTGTAGAAAGTCTGTTGGAAGGAAATTCTAGCAAGATGGTTGGAATTATAGACGAAAGCATAACACTAACCCCCTTAGAGGACGCCATCAAAGGGAAATCTCAAATAAACAATAATCTGATAAGAGTGTCAGACATATTATCAATTTAAACTAAAAATAAATTTAAACATTATACAATGGCTTTAAAAATTGGAATTAACGGATTTGGAAGAATAGGAAGACTTGTTTTTCGATCAGCGATGAAACAGTCAGACGTTTCAATCGTTGCGGTCAATGACCTTTTGGATGTCAATCACTTGGCTTATCTTCTAAAGTATGATTCGGTACATGGATCTTATGATGGAGAAGTTTCCGTAAAAGGGAATAACTTATTGGTTGATGGTCAGGAAATCCAAATCACTGCCGAACGTAATCCTGCTGATATTGGTTGGGGAGACATGGGAGTAGATATTGTTGCAGAGTGTACGGGTATTTTCACAACGCTAGAAAAGGCTCAAACTCACATCGATGGTGGTGCCAAAAAAGTAGTGATTTCAGCTCCTTCTGCAGATGCACCTATGTTTGTGATGGGAGTAAATCATTTCGAAGCAACTGCAGATCAAACCATCGTATCAAATGCTTCTTGTACGACCAACTGTTTGGCACCTATTTCTAAAGTGCTTAACGATAATTTTGAAATCGTTGAAGGATTGATGACTACCGTCCATGCCACTACTGCCACTCAATTTACAGTAGATGGCCCTTCGAAAAAAGATTTTAGAGGGGGAAGAAGTGCACTTTTGAATATTATGCCAGCCTCTACAGGTGCTGCCAAAGCAGTAACCAAAGTGATTCCTGCCCTTGTTGGAAAACTAACGGGTATGGCTTTTAGAGTCCCTACTGCCAATGTTTCTGTTGTAGATTTGACAGTAAAACTCAAAAAAGAAACCTCTTACGAAGAAATAAAAGCCGCTATGAAAGCTGCTTCAGAGAATGAAATGAAAGGAGTTTTGGGATATTCCGATGAACCTTTGGTTTCTCAAGATTTTGTCGGTGATATCAGAACTTCCATTTTTGATGTTGACGCAGGGATGGAACTCAATTCAAGTTTTTACAAAATTATTTCTTGGTACGATAATGAGTGTGGTTATTCCAACAAATTGATTGATTTGGCCAAACATATTCACCAATTATAATTATTGACGAATGATTTTTATTGTTGATAGCGGTTCTACAAAGACCGACTGGATTGCCTTGGATGATTCTGGCGAGGTGCTTTTTTCCACCCAAACATTGGGACTTAATCCACAGGTCCTTCCAAGTGCAATTCTGACCGAGCGAATCATCAATAACTTCGATTTATATCAAAATAGAGAAAAAGTTTCATACGTATATTTTTATGGAGCGGGTTGCGGTGTAGAATCTCCAGCAAAAAGAATTGAAAAGGTTTTTTCCGAAATCTTCACCAACAGCAAGTTCTCCATTTTGGAAGATACTTATGCTGCAGTATATGCAGCAACTCAACCCAATAATCCCGCCATTGTATGCATATTAGGTACGGGTTCTAATTGCACCTATTTTGATGGAAAAGAGATAGAACAAAGGATTACTTCTTTGGGCTATATTTTGATGGATGAGGCCAGTGGAAATTTTTATGGAAAACAACTCATCCGTGCCTACTATTTTAAAACCATGCCGGAAGCATTGGCTAAAAAATTTGAGGATCAATTTGATCTATCTCCTGACCAAATTAAAGAAAACGTCTACAGAAGGGAGAACCCTAACACTTATCTGGCAAAGTTTGCACAATTTATCATTGAGCACAAGGAGGTTCCAGAAATGAAATCTGTCATTGAAGATGGATTGCAAAGATTTATTTCCCATCAGATATTACAGTTTGAAGATGCTAAAGAAATCCCTATTCATTTTATAGGATCTATTGCACATTATCTAAAAGATGAAATCAACGAGGTTTTGAAAAAAAATGGTTTGCGTTTGGGTAATGTAGTCAAGCGACCCATCGATGGCTTGGTGGATCATCACCGCAAGCTATTGAATCAATAAAAAAGCCGCTACTTGACGGCAATCATAGATATTTCTACCTTCACATTCTTGGGCAGTGTCTTGACAGCTATGGTTTCTCTGGCAGGTGCATTATCATTATTAAAATAAGCAGCATACACCTCATTCACTTGACTAAAGTCCTCCATGTCAGAGAGAAAAATAGAGCTTTTTACCACCTGATCAAAAGTCATTTCTGCAGCTTCTAATACGGCTTTTAAATTTTCCATTACCTGTTTTGCTTCCTCTTTGACACCCCCCTCTACCATTTTCATTGATAGTGGGTTGAGCCCTATTTGACCCGAAAGAAACAATGTGTCATTTGCCAAAACCGCTTGATTGTATGGGCCTATTGGATTAGGAGCGTTGGGCGAGGTGATTATTTTTTTCATCTGTTTATCTTAAACGTCTGTCTGGTTCTCTATTTTTCTCGTACTTGATATCACTCAAAAGTCCGGATTTAATTCCAATAAAGAAGTTCCATGAGGCACGATTACTGAACGGAATCCAACTAAAATCCAAACGCCAACTGTCCAAATCTCTATTGAATCGAAGTTGAGTATAAGTGAAACCATGATTTTTAAAATCAAAACCTGAGGATCCTCCAACATTCCATTTGGGAGTGAGTTCGATGTCACCGGAAAACATCAGTGAGTTGTTTGAAAAATCATTTTGTCTTTTGGAATTGTTATAGGTCAAGGAGTAAGTAAGCCTGAGCTTCCAAGGAATCTCTGCCCTGTAGGAGGGGAATTTATTGTCTTCCTCATCGTCTTCTTCTTCTCTTTTGGTCTCATTATTCATTCCGATGGTATCTCCAAATAGATCGTCGGATCGGCCACCTCCAGAGGCGTTCTCAAAATAACCAAATGGATCTTCCTCTTCCTCTTCTTCCTCCTCCTCTTTCTTATCTTTTGAAAAAGTTTTGTTGGAGAAATTATAACCCGTATTTAAGTTGGCACTGGTTATCCTAAAAAGTCCTCCTCCATTATTGATGTTGAACTCATTAATCCTTTGATTATCTTCGTTTAAAGCATACATATCTAAAGTAGCCCCAACGTTGATGGACATTTTCTTATTAAATAAATCTACACCACTAGATGCGCGAACAGGGCTCCATTTAAATTGATCACTGATAAAATTGTAACTGGTACTAAAGTTTAAATTTTTGATCAATTGAATCTTTTTTAATTCGGTCTTGGTGGTATCAGTATCTACAATTTTTGCTTCGAAATTATTACTTACAGAGATCCCCATGCTTTTGGATAAGCTCCTCGAAGGGGTTCCATATAGCCCTCCTTCAAAACGGGTATATTCTCTTGTATTCCCATCGGCGTCGATAATGTATTCATCGTAATATTGGTCGAAACTGGGAGCAGAGCTGTAGGATACCGAGGGGCGAATGGTATGCCTTATGGATTGTATTTTTTTATCTTCTTTAAAATTCACAGTTCCGTATACGGTGGTGGCCATACTCAGACCATAGCTATAGGTTCTAAAAGCACCAAATCCACTAATGGTATCTTTTTTCACCCCATCGATAAGAGGGTCATAGTCGTTGTATCTAATAGTTTTGGGTTGCCAGACCTCTCTATAATTCGCACTAGCGGCAAAATTAAAATGTTTTAAAATTTTAAAGTTGGTACTCAATGGAATCGAATGTTGCACGCCCGACCTTGCATTTTCAAACATTTTACTGGTAAATAGATCATCCTCTGTGGTAACAATTCTGTTTTCTGCTCTGGTACTGTATTGAAAATTGATGTTTTGCAATATTCCCTTTTTGGGTCTGTCTTTGGGTGCAAAAGGAAAAATTCGATCTACACTTCCCTGAAAAGTGGGTAGGGTAAGGTTGACACTTTTGGTGTTGGAATTTTGGGACATATTGGCATTCATCGACATATTAACGCTGGGATTGCCTGGGATTCTTTTGGAATAGGCAACAGAAGAACTCAAAGTATTATTCAGAAAGTTGGGACTGTTCAGTTGGTTGACCGACTCCCTAAAGTAATCACTGGTTCCAAAGTTGACTGAGGCAGAAAAATTGGAATTGGGACTGGATTTGGGATCTTTGGAGTGGTTCCAACGGATATTAAAAACCGTTGATTTTGTATAGCCCGGTATTCCTTTTTCTCCAGAAATTAGATTTTCAAATCTCATACTTAAACTACCACTAAAATTATACATCATGCGGTATTTGGAATCGGCTCGGAATCCATAACTTCCATTACTGTAATAATCACCAGTCACTCCAAGGTCAAAGTATTGGGACATGGCAAGATAGTATCCTCCATTTTGAAGATAGTAACCCCTGTTATTGCTTTCTCCAATGGTGGGAAATAGAAAGCCTGATTGTTGTTTCTGGGACGAAGGAAAATAAGCAAAAGGTAATGCCAGTGGAGTAGGGACATCTGCAATGTACATATTGGTAAAGCCAGTTACAATTTTTCCCTGAGGAACCATTTTGCCTTTTCGAATTCTAAAGTAATAATCTGAATCTTCCAACTCACCATCGGTAGTCACTTTGGCATCTTTAATGTAATAGACAGAATCATTTTCTTTTTTGGTGAAAGCTGCATAAACGTTCATACCATTTTGAGCAGATTTAGAATTCCATATCAAAGCTTTTTGGGTGTCAAAATTGAATCTTAAAGAATCTGGATGAATTTCGTTGTTGATTTGTTTGAAATAGGGATTTTGTACCAAATCACCCAAGCTGTCTGGAATCCTTCCGGCCGTAACTTCATTTTTTGAATAATCTAAGACGATGATTCCAGCTTTGAGAATCATGTCTTGATAATACAATTCTGCTTGGTCATACAAATAGAGCTTGCTTTCTTTTCGATTGATTCTGACATATTCTTTGGCATTGTATTTGACCTTATCTAGGAGGGTGGGTTTCTTTTGAGGAATGGAGTCGGTCAGTATCTTTTTTTCAATTTCAGTAGTGTTAGTGGAGGAAAGGGAATCAACCTCCATAGGACTATAATTTACTTTGTTAAGTGAGCTGGGTGCTTTCTGAGAAATAGAATCTGTGAGTATATTTTTTTCGATCTCAGAAGTTTTATCAAGGGCAAGAGAATCAGCCAATATCTGCGATTGCAAATGGTTGAGGCAAAAAAATATTAACAAACCTACTGTATAAATTGACTTTGTTTGCAAACCGAATAGTCCTAAATTTGTGATTCGTTAAATATTTAACGATCAAAATTAAGGATATTTTTATTGTTGAATGTAGAATTAACTTTTTATTCAATGCTCTTTAAATCAATACCCGTGCGTTTTTATACTTTTCATTTGGTTGTCCTATTGTACTTTGGGCTTTTGAATAACTCAATGTACGGGCATCCTTTATCTAACAAAACTTTTGTGGTGGTTTTGGATGCAGGGCATGGAGGTCATGACAGTGGCAATAGAGGTAATGGATATTACGAAAAAACAATAGCTTTAAATATAGCACTCAGTATTGGAAAAATTCTTGAGAACTATGAGGACATAAAAGTCATCTACACCCGAAAATCAGACAAATTTGTAAAACTGGTGGATCGAGCCGATATCGCCAACAAAGCCGATGCTGATTTATTTATTTCAATACATTGTGATGCTTTTACCTCCTCCAAAGCATATGGAGCAGGAACTTTTGTTTTGGGACTTCATGCCAATCAAAGAAACTTTGAAATCGCCAAAAGGGAAAACTCCGTGATTTTCTATGAAGAAGATTACGAAAAAAATTATGATGGCTTTGACCCCAACAACCCGGAATCAGTAATTAGTCTCACACTAATGCAAGAAACCTATTCCAATCAAAGTATCGAGGCTGCGGCTACGATTCAGAAAAGTTTTGTTGCGAATTTGGGCAGAAAAGACAGAACGGTAAAACAGGCTGGATTTGTAGTTTTAAAATACACCTATATGCCTAGTGTATTGGTAGAAACTGGTTTTTTGACCAACAAGCGAGAAGGAGCTTATCTGAATTCTAATAAAGGGCAAAATGAAATTTCCAAAGCCATCGCCAAAGCGATCGTGAATTACAAAAACGAATTGGAAAAAGGGGTGGTCAATCAACAATCGTATGATGAAAAAGAAGTTTTAAAAGAAATGACTCCTGTCGCTGAAAATGAAACCAAAGACATTCGTTTTATGGTTCAATTGGCGGCCTCCAAAAAACCCATTGAGGCGAAACCATACAATTTTAAGGGGTTGAAAAATGTTGTCAGACAAAAAGAGGGGATTTATTACAAGTATTTCTATGGAAATTCTAATAGCTATAAGCTCATCCAAAGAGAGCAACGCAAGGCCAAAAGAGCTGGTTTTAAATCTGCCTTTATTGTCTCCTTCAGAGGAAATCAAAAAATCAAATTATCAGAGGCATTAGATGCTTTGAAATAATCGCTATCCATAAAAAAAATATTAAGTTTGTATGTCTTGTAAACCACTATTAATTTGAAAATCACTAGAGAAATTAAAACGGCAATATTGGTCTTGAGCGGTTTTGCTTTGTTCGTATATGGGTATAGTTTTCTAAAAGGCAATTCCATTTTTAAAAATACCAAAACCCTTTTTGGTGTTTATCAAGAAGTTGAAGGCTTAATTTCAGGCGCCAAAGTGAGTATCAATGGACTGAGTGTTGGTAAAATATCCAAAATTGATTTCCTTCCCAACACCACTAAAATTTTGATTACTATGGAGGTGCGAGAGGAATTGGATTTTTCCAATGAAAGCACTGCTATGCTCTACGAAACTGGTCTTATTGGTGGAAAAGCCATCGCCATTGTTCCTGTTTTCAATTCCAAAAGTGTTATAAAAGATGGTGATACCCTTAAAACGAGCGTAAAACCTGGTTTGACTGAACTTATCAATCGTCAAATTGAACCCTTACAAATCAAAATTGAAAGTATGCTGACCAGTGCAGACTCTTTGTTTGCCGGTGTGAGCAATGTTTTGGACAACGATACCCAAACCAATCTAAAAAGAACCTTAGAAAACCTTTCTATAACCACCAACAACCTGAACAAGGCTTCCCTGTCGGCGGTTGAGATATTAGACACCAATCAAAAAAATCTTAATCTTACCTTCAGCAATCTTAAGTCCACCACCGATAATCTAAAGTCCATTTCAGATTCCCTCTCAAATGCACAAATCAGTCAGACCATTAAATCATTTACCCAAACCATTGAAGGTTTAAATAAGATTGTTTCCACGATTGAATCGGGTGAAGGGACAGCTGGTAAATTGATCAATGATGAAGCACTATATCAAAATTTATCAGCCGCTTCAAAAGAATTGGAGAGCCTTATAACTGATCTTAAATATCACCCCAAAAGATATGTTCATTTTTCTCTTTTTGGAAAAAAAGAGCAACCTTATAATAAAGAAGAAAATTAAAACTCAAAATGGCTTATTTACCTAATATCATTTTTGTATTAGTTTTATTAACAGCTGTTTTCTTGTTTAGAAGAAATATCCTTTTCATCAAAAGGAACATACAAATGGGTCAAGCCATTGACAGATCAGATCGACCCTCAGAACGGTGGTACAATATGATCCGAATTGCTTTGGGTCAATCAAAAATGGTCACCAGACCTATTGCAGGCATACTTCACATAGTTGTTTACATCGGTTTTATTGTAATCAATATTGAGGTTATTGAAATTATCTTGGATGGTTTATTGGGAACCCACCGATTGTTCGCTCCTCTCATGGGTGAGTTTTACAATCTGCTTATCGCTTCATTTGAAATTCTGGCAGCATTGGTATTGGTGAGTGTAGTAGTGTTTTGGCTTCGCCGAAATGTACTTAAAATAAGGCGTTTTTGGAAACCCGAAATGAAAGGTTGGCCCAAAAAAGATGCTGATTATATACTGTATTTCGAGATTGTACTGATGACACTTTTTCTCTCTATGAATGCTACGGATCAGTTGCTTCAAGATTTGGGAGATCCTCATTACACCAAAGCGGGATTGTTTCCTGTATCACAGTTCATAACCCCATTTTTTTCTTCATTCTCTGCCGCTTCATTGGTAATCATGGAACGGACTTTTTGGTGGTTACATATTACGGGAATATTTATTTTCCTCAATTATCTATATTATTCCAAACACTTACACATTTTATTGGCTTTTCCCAATACCTATTTTCAGAATCTCAATCCCAAAGGAGCATTTAAAAACAACGAAACAGTTACCAAGGAAGTGAAATTGATGATGGACCCCAATGTAGATCCCTATGCCTCTCCTGCTGAGGATGCTGTTCCTGCGAAATTTGGTGCTTCGGACGTAACCGATCTCAATTGGGTTCAGTTGATGAATGCCTATACCTGTACTGAGTGTGGTCGATGTACCGATGAATGTCCCGCCAATCAGACAGGAAAACTATTGTCTCCCCGTAAGATCATGATGGATACCCGAGATCGACTGGAAGAAGTGGGGAAGAATATCAACCAAAATGGAAGCTTCCAAGATGACAGCAAGCAATTACTTGACGATTACATTACCCAAGAAGAACTTTGGGCTTGTACTTCTTGTAATGCTTGTGTAGAAGCATGCCCCATAGGGATTGACCCCCTCTCTATCATTATGGATATGCGACAATATCTGGTAATGGAGCAATCTGCCGCTCCGAGTGATTTGAACAATATGATGAGTAATATAGAAAACAACGGCGCACCATGGCCTTTCAACAATCAAGACCGAATGCTTTGGGCCAACGATAATTAATTTAATCTGAATTATGGAAAAAGAGGAAGCGGAAAGCTACTTACACAAAAAAGTTGAAAATGGCGAAATTGTCAGTCCTGTCCTACCCGATGGGATCAAAAATTATTTGATCGATATTGATGGAACAATTTGTGACGACATCCCTAACGAGGAACCAGAACGAATGGCCACTGCCAAAATTTACCCCGATGCTTTGGAAACCTTAAACAAATGGTATGATGATGGTCACTTGATCTGTTTCTTTACCTCAAGAGTAGAGGCCAACAGAGAGGTCACAGAACAATGGCTAAAGACCAACGGCTTCAAATACCACAGTCTTCTTATGGGTAAGCCCAGAGGGGGAAACTATCATTGGATAGACAACCACTTGGTAAAAGCTACGCGTTACAATGGAAAATTCACCGATCTTATTGAAAAAGAAGTAACCATCGAGGTTTTTGACGACGGACAAGATCACTAACTAAAATATTCTATATGAAGGTTCCTACTCTTGCAGAATTAACGGCAGACGGAAAAAAACCCGAAGTTTTATTTTGGGTGGGTTGTGCTGGTAGTTTTGACGAGCGTGCCAAAAAAATAACAAAATCCTTTGTGAAGATACTTCACAAGGCGGGGGTGTCATTTGCGGTTTTGGGATCAGAGGAAAGTTGCACGGGTGATCCTGCCAAAAGGTCAGGAAATGAATTTCTTTTTCAAATGCAGGCTTTGGCCAACATAGAGGTAATGAATGCCTATCAGGTCATGAGAATTGTCACCACTTGCCCACACTGTTTCAATACATTAAAAAATGAATATCCTTCTTTGGGGGGAAATTATGATGTAATGCATCACACCACTTTTATTAATACCCTAATAAAAGAAGAAAGATTTACCATCTCAGGATCCGAGTATAAGGGAAAACGTATCACTTATCACGATCCATGCTATTTGGGTCGGGCCAATCAGGTTTATGAGGCACCTAGAGAACTCATCCAAAAATTGGACGCTGAGTTGGTTGAAATGAAGAATTGCAAGTCTAAGGGACTTTGTTGTGGAGCTGGAGGGGCTCAAATGTTTAAGGAACCCGAAAAAGGCAACAAAGACATCAATATTGAAAGAACGGAACAAGCTTTAGAAACCAAACCCGAAATCATCGCTGCGGGTTGTCCCTTTTGTAATACCATGATGACCGATGGGGTGAAAAACAAAGAACAAGAAAATAAGGTTCTTGTTCAAGACATTGCTGAACTGATTTCTAATGCCGAAGATTTATAAGGAATGTTTGTCCCCTTCGATCAACTTACCGACCACTCTCGAGTTTGGATATATCCTTCCAATAGACCGTTTACGGCCGATGAACGGTTATTAATTCTAGAAAAAGCCGAAGAATTTTTAAAACAATGGACTGCCCACGGTGCGGATCTTCAGGCGGGAATTGATTTGCCCTATGACCGCTTTATTGTTCTTGGGCTTAATGAATCGCTTCAATCTGCTTCAGGTTGTTCTATAGACGCCTCTGTGCATTTTATTCAATCCTTGGAAGAGAGATTTTCCATTACCCTCTTGGATAAAATGAACGTAACTTACAGAAATAAAAATAACATAGATCACATTCCACTGAAAGAATTTCGAACCAAAGCAAAGAAAAAACAAGTGAACCCTGATGTCATTGTTTTTAACAATCTGGTTCTGAATAAAATGGAATATGAATCCCTTTGGGAAGTTCCGGCTTCATTGAGCTGGCATTCCCGATATTTTTAATGGATATGCGAATTTTATTAACTTTTTTTGTCCTATTGGGGTGCCTCTCTTTGGCACAGCAACCCGATCCCTTACTTTCCGAAAACCCCAAGCTTCAGCAAAAATGGGTAGATAGTGTATACCAGTCCTTGAGTTTGGATCAAAAAATTGGGCAGCTTTTTACCCCTATGGTTTTCTCTAAAAAGGAAGATGACCATTTTGATGAAATCAAAAATTTGATTGAAAAATACCATATCGGTGGTATTATTTTCTCTTTGGGTGTCCCGGTCAAACAATCTCAATGGTTGAATGAATTTCAATCCTTGTCCAAAGTGCCTTTATTGATTAGTATGGACGCTGAGTGGGGGGTAGCCATGCGATTGGATTCTGTCGTGGCTTTTCCTTGGAGTATGACCCTTGGAGCGATAAAAGACAATGACATTGTTCGTAAAATCGGACAAAGAATGGGAGAACAAGAGAAAATCTTGGGGGTACACATGAGTTATGCCCCTGTATTGGATATCAATACCAATCCTCAAAACCCCATCATCGGAAATCGATCTTATGGTGAAGACCCTTACAGAGTAGCCGAAAAAGGTGTGGCTTTGATGCAGGGGCATCACGATGCAGGAATACTTACATCAGGAAAGCATTTCCCTGGACATGGAGACACGGCCAATGATTCTCATAAGACTTTACCAACGGTTGATTTTGATCGCTCCCGACTCGAAAAGATCGAAATACTACCCTTTAAAAAAGCAATAGAGCAAGGTTTGAGTTCTGTGATGACTGCTCATCTCAATATACCTGCATTGACCTCTTCCAATGAGCCTACTTCCCTTTCTCATGCAGTAGTGACCGAACTCTTGAAACAAAAAATCGGATTTAACGGTCTGGCGGTAACCGATGCCCTCAATATGAAAGGAGCAGAACCCATCGATTCCGATACCAATATGGATTTACTGGCCCTACTGGCAGGGAATGATGTGCTTTTGATTTCAAAAGACATTCCCCTTGGTATCGAAAGTATAAAAAATGCCTACGAAAAACTTCCCATTGTCAAATTACGGGTTGAAGAATCCGTAAAAAAAATACTCAAAGCCAAATACAAGGTGGGTCTCTCCCAAAAACCGAAGGTTGATATTCAAAATCTCTACCAAGGTCTCAATACAAGAAAAGATAGCCTTCTGATTGAAGAAGCTTATGCCAAAAGTATTACGCTGCTAAAAAACGAGAATCAACTGCTCCCCCTTAATCCAAAAACCACTTATGCTCACCTCAAGTTGGGAGAGGATGATAGCAGTCCATTTGAAATGCGGCTTGGAGACTTCATCAATGTCAAGAAGATAAACCCATCAACGGTAGAAGAAACCCTGACCGCATTGAAAGGTTTTGAAAAAGTCATCATTAGTTATCATCTTTCCAATCGTTCTCCTTTTTTATCTCCTGATTTTTCAAAAATGGAAATGGAATTGATTCAAGCAATAGCCCAAGAACACGAGCTTGTTTTGAATCTTTTTGCAAACCCATATCCCCTTATTGATTTGGGGGATTTATCCTCAATAGAGGCTTTGGTGGTGAGTTATCAAAATAGTCCGATTTGTCAGAAATTAAGTGCAGGTTTGATGAATGGTTATGGAAAATTTATGGGATCATTACCCGTTGGAATTTCGGAATCATTTCCGATAGGATCTGGAACTAATTTAAAACTCATAGAGGAAAACAAAAGAATCAGTATGATCGAAAGAGGTTTTGACCCCGACCGATTGGCTGAAATCGATCAATTTGCTGAGCAGGTAATCGATTCTGCCATGACACCAGGGATGCAAATTTTGGTAGCCAAAAGAGGGAAGATCATATACCATAAAAGTTTTGGTCATCATACCTATGATAGAAAAATAAAAGTAGAAAACCATCATCTTTATGATTTGGCTTCCTTGACAAAAATTACGGCGACACTCCCACTAATAATGAGGGAAGTGGACCTTAATAACTTTGGATTAGAAAGTCCTCTCAAAGATTTTATGCCCGAATTTGAGGGTTCGAATAAGGCCAATTTGAGTGTGAAAGAAGTTCTGTCTCATTATGCAAGATTGACCCCTTGGATTCCCTTTTACAAAGAAACACTTGACGACAATGCCCAGCAACTGAGAAAGTTTTACAGAAATCGAAAAAAAACTCGTTTTGGTATTCCTGTTGCCAATCAACTTTACCTCAGAACAAATTTTACTAAAAAGATAGATGAACAGGTCATGGAGAGTCCTCTTTTGGATTCGCTTTACTACCGATATTCTGATTTGCCATATTATCTTTTTAAAAACTATTTTGAAAGAAAATATTTCAAGTCCTTAGATGATTTGGCAGATGAATTTTTGTACCAACCACTGGGTTTAGAGCGGACGCTTTTTAATCCTTTGAAAGAAATCCCAAAAGAGGAGATTGTACCCTCAGAGATAGACGATTATTTCAGACATCAGGAGTTGCAAGGCTATGTTCACGATATGGGTGCTGCCATGCAAGGTGGGGTTGGCGGCCATGCCGGATTATTCTCCAACGCTGAGGAAGTCTATAAAATCATGCAAATGTATTTACAAAAGGGAAACGTCAATGGAAAACAATTAATATCCTCCAAAACCTTCGATGATTTTAACCGTTGTTATTATTGTTTCCAGGGCAACAGGAGAGGGGTAGGGTTTGATAAACCCCAGTTGGAAGGAACAGGTTCAACCTGTGGTTGTGTTTCTGATACGAGTTTTGGTCATTTGGGTTTTACAGGAACATATGCCTGGGCCGATCCCGATCAAGAATTGATTTTCGTATTTTTATCAAATAGGACTTACCCCAGTATGTCAAACAATTTGCTGGGTAAAAACAATATCAGAACCCGAATGCAAGCTTTGGTTTATAAAGCTTTAATATATTAAAACAGGAACGTTTGAATATCGTAATTGTATGTTATCCCACCTTTGGGGGGAGTGGTGTGGTCGCAACCGAGTTGGGACTTTATTTGGTCAAAAAGGGATATCAAATCCACTTTATTACCTACAAGCAACCCGTAAGAATCCAAAATTTAACTAAAGGTTTACACTTCCATGAAGTTCATGTCCCGACCTATGATTTGTTTAAGTACCAACCCTATGAGTTGGCTTTGTCCAGCAAGATTGTTGAAGTGGTAAAAAAATTCAAAATTGACATGCTTCATGTTCATTATGCCATACCTCACGCCTATGCTGCCTATATGGGGAAGAAAATGTTGGAAGATGAAGGCATTAAAATTCCGATGATTACTACCCTTCACGGAACAGATATTACCTTGGTGGGAAGTCATCCTTTTTACAAAAAAGCAGTTCAATTTAGTATTAATCATTCTGAATATGTTACTGCAGTTTCTCAAAGTCTAAAAGAAGATACTGAGCGTCTTTTCGAGATTACCGCCGACATCAAGGTCATCCCCAATTTTATAGATATTGAAAAATTAAAATTTAGAACTGTTCCCTGCGAAAAAGGACAAATCGCCCCAGATGATCAATTGGTCATTACCCATATCAGTAATTTTAGACCTTTAAAAAGAATCATCGATATTCTTAAAACTTTCAAAATCATCAGTCAGCAATTGAATGTTAAATTACTGATGGTTGGAGATGGGCCAGAGAAAGAACGCGCCATGCGTTATTGTAGGGCCAATGAAATGGAGGAGAATGTTTTGTTTTTGGGGAAAAGCAATCAAATAGAGGAAATACTTTGTTTTTCAGATCTTTTCCTTTTGCCCTCCGAACAGGAGAGTTTTGGTTTGGCTGCGCTGGAAGCAATGGTTCACGGGGTTCCCGTAGTCTGCTCTGACGTAGGTGGTTTACCCGAAGTCATTGAGGATGGATTTTCAGGGTTTCTTTGTCCCTTGGGGGATGTCGATGCAATGGCCGAAAAGGCCATTCACATTTTGGAAGATGATGAACGGCACAAACAATTCAAACAGCAAGCTTATGAATCTTCAAAAAGATTCAATATCGAGAAGGTGATTTTTCATTATGAATCCCTTTACAAAGAAGCAAAACAGACCTATTTGGGGTGATATATCCGACTTGCATTTTCAAATATGCTTGTTCTGTCAAAGGTCATTTTTTTGGTTTTAAATGATGTATATAGTTCCATTTGGTCTGAGTAGTGTTTGGATTCTGGATCATCTGAACTTCCATATGAAATAACGGATTCAATATCAACACCTTGGGGAGTAAATTTGACCAATTCTATGTAGGATTCCCCTTTGACAACTTTTGTTTTCCCATCTTTATAAGGAACCGATCCCATAGCTGTAATGACATCTGGCAGTCCGAAAACGGGTAATTCCTTATCACCTCTGACCAATTTTTGAAAACTACCCAATTTGACTTGAGTTTGGCCGAAATATTCTATCATATGTTCTTGGGCTTCTATAAGGGCTTTATACAATATACTTTTTGTAAAAACTTTGGGTTGGGGCAACTTCTTGTAGTATTTGGCAAGTTTAAAGTATAGAATCCCATAAGCTCCGGCACCATAGGAGTCGGCTGAAGCCACTCGATCCCAGTTTTGAATCTGCTCTAGAACCGACCTTACCTTGGGATAATTTTCGGGAGTCATCATAAAAAGCGAGTCTATATTCATCCAACTGTAATGGAATGGTTTTGGTAATTGGTGATCGTATTTGATCGTTTTAAAATCATTGTAGTCCACTGTTTTGTGTTCATCGATAAGCTGTTTGATTCGTTTAGAGCGATTGTTGTCATAAGTCTCAAAGCCCATTTCTTTGGCAAACAAAGCCTCATTGGGATTGTCGAGTGAATCGGATGATTTAAAAGGGGAGTGGTTAGCGTTATAAAAATATCCTGAGGAGGGTTGAATCACTTGGGGTAATTCTTCTATGTCATAGGTGCTTGTCCATAGTGTTTTTTTAGTATTTCCAGGAACGACATTGGCCCAATCATAGCCTGGTACACGCTTTGGGATCAAACCGTTTGAAATATAAAAAAGCGTATCGTTTTTATCGGCATAGCCAATATTGTAGCCCGGTAAAGCTTTCATTTTTAAAATACTGTAAAATTCACTAAAACTTTCAGCCTTGTTCATTCGCCACCATTGCTCCAAGGCTTTGGCTTCAAACAAAGAGGGTGTTCTTACGGAATAAAATCCAGAATCATTTTCTAGGGTGGGGCCATAGATGCTTTCAAAATACTTTTTTGAAACTTTTAGAGGAATGCCTAAAACTTTAACGATAATTTTAGCCTTGTGTTTTTTGAGTTGGAGGTACTGATCGTCTACACGATAAAACCTTTTCTTATTGGGGTGCATTTCCAATTTATAAACATCGGTTTTGTCGGGTTGGTTAACGGTATGGGCCCAAGCTATATTTCTATTGGCTCCGATCAATATATTAGGACTTCCTGCAAACAAAGCACCAATGATATCTGTTCCTTGCTCGCTGCAAAGATGAACTTCATACCAAGAGGTAGGACCATCCAGCGGCTGATGAGTATTGATTGCCAAATAGGTACTGCCGTCTTTAGTTTTGGAACTGTTGAAACCAAATGTATTGGAACCTTTTACGTCGTCTTCTACAGGCTTGTAGGTCAGTTTATTCCCCAATATTTTTTTCACCCAAAAGTCCCCTTTGGAAGAAACAAAAAGTTGTAATTGAGCATAGAGAAACATTTTTTTTGGGGTAAGAGGGAACAGTTTTTTACTTAAAACTTTTTTTGGATGTAACTGGGCGTATCGGTTAATTCCCTGACTGTAGGCTTCCATTATTAACTTGTATTCCGGACTGATTTCTTTTTCATACTTCTCATTGAAAAGTCGTTCACTGCCAATAAATTGGGTGATAAAATCTATTCCATAGCCTTTTTTCCCAATTAGATCACTCATAAGAGCATTTCCAGCTAAAAAGCCCTGTTGTATGGTCTCAAAATCGTCTTCGGAATGTGCCCAAGCCAATCCATAGGCCAATTCGGCATCTGTTTTGGTAAAAATATGAGGTACACCATAGGCATCCCTTACAATCTGAATGTTATCCGGATTTATTTGCCCAATAATCTTAAATTGAATAAGACATATTAATGATATCAATAAAATCTTAATTTTCATTTTTGTTCTTTTTAAAAGCAAATATACCCAATGGAAATAATAGGAATAAAAACCAGATTTTAGTCAAATAGGTGAGGAGTACCGATACTAACAATAGAATGATGGTCAATAACCATTTACTGTTTCCAATTTTTTTAGGGTTGATCATTTGCAGGTTCCCTCAGTCCAGCTCTTTAACCCGTTGATTCCTGCGAAGCAACTATTGGAGTAGGTTTTATTATCACAACCACAAACAGGTTTGTATATTTCGATACAGGCTTTGGTCAGTTCAATTTTATCGGTATCGATACAGTCTGAACTTTGCTCTTCTTTTCCACACGCAGATATAATAAGTAGTAGTATCCAAATGAATAAACTAATGATTCGGTTGATATGAATGTTTTTATTACGCGTGTTCAGTATCAAAGGTTCATTTTTTTAAGTTCATTAATGGCATGGTTGGCGGCTCTGGCTGTCAGTGCCATATAGGTCAAAGAAGGATTTTGATTGGCTGCAGAGGTCATACAAGCACCATCGGTAACAAAAACATTGGGAACCTTGTGAACTTGATTAAACTTGTTGAGTACAGAAGTTTTAGGATCACGTCCCATGCGTGCGGTACCCATCTCGTGTATGCCTCTCCCAATTGGGGCCTTGGAATCGAAAACAGTAACGTCTTTACATCCAGCAGCTTCGAGCATTTCGGCTGCCTGAACCTTCCAATCCTCTTTCATTTTTATTTCATTTTCTTTAAATTCTGCATCGAAAGTAATGGTAGGCAAACCGTATTGATCTAGCTTATCATAGTTTAATGTCATTTTATTCTCGTGATAGGGAAGTACTTCTCCAAATCCACCCATACCGATATTCCATTGACCTGGTTGTAGAATTTTATCTTTCATGGATTTACCATAACCGAATTCCGCTATCGCTTCAGTCCAATCTGAACGACTGGCTCCCCCTTGGTAGCCATACCCTCTGAGAAAATCAACTTTTTCGGAATTGTTTCCCAAATTTCTAAATCGAGGAATATAAAATCCATTGGGTCTTCTGCCTGTATAGTATCGATCTTCGAAGCCATCGAATTTCCCATTGGCTCCACTTCCCAACTGGTGATCCATGATGTTGTGTCCTAGTTCACCAGAGTCATTTCCCATGCCGTTGGGAAAGCGATCACTTTTAGACTGCATCAGTATGGCCGTTGAGGCCATTGATGAAGCACATAGAAATACGATCTTGGATTTGAACTCAACGACCTCTTTGGTCAGTGCATCGATTACCCTCACCCCAGTAGCTTTTTGGGTTTTGGGGTCATAGATTACCTCAGATACAATACTATCGGGTCTAATGGTCAAATTTCCAGTGGCTTCTGCATAGGGCAGGGTTGATGAATTGGAGCTAAAGTAAGCTCCAAAAGGACAACCTCTTCCACATCTGTTACGGTGTTGACATGATGATCTTCCTGCCCCTTCTTTGGTTCCTTGGGTAATATGAGCCACCCTGCCTATGGTTATCAATCTGTCATCGTATTTTTCTGACAGTGAATTTTTAAAGTGTTCCTCCAAACAGTTGAGTTCCATAGGGGGTAAGAATTCACTATCGGGAAGTTGAGGGAGATTAAGTGCTTCACCACTTACCCCGATGAATTTTTCTACATGCGAATACCATGGAGCAATGTCTTTGTATCTGATGGGCCAATCGACTCCATAGCCATCTTTGGCATTGGCCTCAAAATCTAAATCGCTCCATCGGTAGGACTGTCGCCCCCATATCAAAGATCGCCCTCCCACTTGTTTTCCGCGAATCCAATCGAATGGTTTCACTTCATCATAGTCGTGTTCGGAATCTTTGTTGTAAAAATGTCTATTATTTTCATCAAAACCCCACCGCTTTTGCTTCGAGTAATGCTTCTCGGCAATTTCGTTAGGAGTTCTGCCGTTGTGGGGTAAATCCCAAGGATCATTGTGCATGGTGGGATAATCTTCAAGGTGCTTAACCATTCTTCCCCTTTCTAGCACCAAGGTTTTTAGCCCTGCCTCACAAAGTTCTTTGGCCGCCCAACCACCACTAATTCCCGATCCTACTACAATGGCGTCATATTGAATACTTTTTTCTTTGTGAATGTTCATAATCTTTTGGGTTTAAAATCTAAAAGTATAAATTTTTGTGGTAAAAATATTGTTCTACTTTTTTATTGATAAAAAAAATAAAATCACTTTTAATAAATGTATTGATTGCTCATTTAATTTTTAAATTTGTTTAGTATTTAAAAAGATTATTATGCCAAAAATTGGAATTATTCTTACTCTTATTATATATGTATTTATGGGAATTTGTTTGCTATTGATGCCTTGATCTTAGGGTTTTAGCATTAAGATAACAGTCAATGTTTTTCCTAAATACTCGTTCGATTACATTTGATTTAAACATAAAAAACCTTTATGAAACTAATTGATAAATTTGAAAAATTTCTCGACAAATCAGCTGCTCAAGTTGGAGGGTACAAAATCTTGGTGGTGGTTGCTCTTGTATTGGGTTATTTTTTAGGGTCAATTTTCTCTTAGGATTTGATAAGGACTTCATCCTTTTGGTGCGTTTCATTTAGTAATATTATACTTACTATATATATTAATGTTTTTTATCCTTCCACATCTTTTTCCTTCACTTATACTTAAAAGGAGTCAAAGGGGTTTTGTATGATAGATAGAGCGGATGTTTGGGGGATCCATTCTGATTGGTTCCAAAACAGAAGGGATCAGTTATCATTTCTTTTAACCATAGAGGGGTTTTTCCTGCGTTTCCCCATCCAAAAACAACTTTTTCGCATTTGTTTTTCATTTCTTTCAGGTGGAAAATATTAGCCTTTTCATGGGAGATTACATGAGGCTCAAGCCGTTTGGGATTGGTACTAATAAAGCTATGGAGATTACCCAGATAAAACCCTCCATATCCCCAATTTTTACTGAAATGAATGAGTTTGGCCACCGTTCTGTCATTAGCATCTGCGTCAGCTAGGGATGGGTTGAGGAGAATGAAGAGCAGTAATGGCTTTTCTTGCTCCCATATCCTCCAAAGCTGATATCTTCTTTCTCCTTCAATTACAGCGCCTTTGATCACGGTTCTTTTTTCGATATAATTTTGACTTTTTCGATTACCGCTTGACCAAACAAGCACAAGCCCGAATTGGTAACAACCAAGGCCAACGTTCCCACCAATATCCAATGATCATTCTGGGTATATTTTATGATAATGGCTTCTCCTAAAATTGATAATCCCATTCCAAAGAGTAGCAATCCAGATATGGAATACATCATCCACTTATTTTTCATTTTTATTGTTTTGTTTTCAATTTAATTAAAAAACCATAAGGAAATTATAAATTTTGTTTTCTACAATTTTTATCTTTAGAAATGTAATCAAATGATACAACCGCTAAATAATCTAACCTGTGGAAATCTTTTCTCTCTATTTTAAACCTTTGAAGTTGGTTTATTTCACCAAGGGGATATGTGAGAGTTCAAATTTCCTAAAATGCTTTACCGATGGAACGTAGAAAATTTACCCAATCGCTTGCCACTTCAATCGCTGGCATCAGTCTCGCCCATAGTTTTGGTTATCAAGGTCTTAATCTTGGCCAGAAGAAGTTGGGAATAGCCCTTGTAGGCCTTGGAAATTACGCCACACGTCAGTTGGCTCCAGCATTAATGGAGACCCAAATGTGTGCGTTAAAGGGAATCGTTACAGGCACTCCTTCCAAGATAGACCAGTGGAAAAAGACCTATGATCTCAAAGATCATCAAGTTTATAATTACGATAATTTTGACAGTATCGCCAACAATGATGAAATAGACATTGTCTATGTGGTTTTGCCTAATAATATGCACAAGGAATATACGCTAAGGGCATTTGAGGCAGGAAAGCATGTGATTTGTGAAAAACCCTTGGCCATGAATGCTCAAGAGGCAGCAGAAATGGTAGCAGCGGGAAAAAAAGCCAATCGGGAACTTTTTGTAGGTTATCGTTTGCATTACGAACCCCACCATCAAGAAACCATCAGGCTATGTAGAGAAGAAGCATTTGGGAAGATCAAATTTTTTGAGGGAGGTTTTGGTTTTCGAATTGGAAATCCAAATCAATGGCGATTAAAAAAACAATATGGTGGAGGAGCTTTGATGGATGTTGGGATTTATGTCATTCAAGCAGCAAGATATACCATAGGACAAGAGCCTATTGCTATATCGGCTCGTGAGTTTAAGACCGATTTGGAGAAATTCAAAGAAGTAGATGAATTAATTACTTGGCAGATGGAGTTTCCAGAGGGTGTGGTCGCCAATTGTACCACTACATTTTCTGCTTCCACCAATCATTTGTATGTAGCAGCTGAGAAAGGATTTATCAGGGTAAGCCCTGCCTATGGATACGGTCGAGTAGGAGGTCATACCCGAAAATACAAGTTTGATTTTCCTCAAGTCAATCAGCAGGCTTTGCATATGGATGGCATTGCTCATTCATTGACCAACGGTATCCATCATCTGAATGTTGGAGGAGAAGAGGGGTTGAGAGATATGAAAATTATCGATGCCATTTTTGAATCGACAAAAGCGGATGGTAAAAGAATTTTAATCTAAGGAGTAGTGTTGATGATTTAATTTCAATATTTTTTGATATAACATTATATGAAGTGTAGTGAATCATCATTAATACATTCAATTTCAAACACTTAAGTAGAGTTTATATTCTTATATTTATAAAAATTGTGATGAAATGAGATTATTTTTAAATATTTGTTCGTGTATATGTTATGTGGTGTCGTTTTATTTTGTCTTTATTCTTGACAACAGTAATTCATTCGTTTATTTTGAAGGGATAGATAAAAATTATGCTGCCATTGTAATGGCTTTGTGGGGGGTAGGTTTTATTTTACAGGCTCATTCTTTTCCCTCTAGGGTTTTTAATCCAGAGAAGTGGTTTAATAAAAACCCAAAATAAGTGAAAAGGTTCATTGATTGATGGGATCAAAAAAATGTAATCAATGCGAAACAAGTCCAAAACAATTATTTCGAGTAAGGCATTTACAAGTGCATTATGCCAGAAAGGAATGGGTTTTTATTTGTGAAGATTGCTTGAATAAAGTAAAGCCCAATAACTCCCAATACAAATACGGTGGGACTTGGAAGGCTTAGTTAGGTATTTCAATTTTTGCTGAAGAATAGGAGCAGATGGTTTTCTGAGAGGGAATGAATATCTTTACTTAAAATAAAATCAAATGAAAAGAATAATCATCGGTTCAATTGTTATGTTGCTCTCTGTTGGGCTTTATTTGATCTATCCCATATGGATCAATCCTAAAAGTCCTAAAGCAAAGGAGGTTCTTCAAATGGAAGAATTAAATATTGAAATCCTTTATTCAAGCCCTTCCAAAAGAGAGCGTTTGATTTTTGGAACTAAGGATCAAGGGGCCTTATTGCCCTATGGAAAATATTGGAGGTTGGGTGCCAACGCTCCTACTACGATTTCAATAAATAAGGATGTTCAATTTGCGGGTAAAGAATTAAAATCAGGCGTCTATTGCATGTATGCTGTTCCTAATAAAGATTATTGGGACATTACGCTAAATTCAAAAATCAATTCATCAGGCTACCGGCCACCCGATCCCTCTTTTGATGTTTTTACCGTTGCAGTTCCAGTGAATTCGACTTCCAATCTGGCGGAGCAATTTAGCATATCCCTTAAAGAATCTGATCTTGGTGCATCCATGACGCTAAAATGGGATCATCTGGTGACAGTAATACCTATTGAGATTCAGTAGCCTCAGCGATTGGTGAAGCTTTTAGTTTGTTATTTCCCTATGGTTTTAAAACCGTCTTCTTCAATTTTCTTTGGAAATGATTTGAGAATTTTGATGTCTTAGGACATCTCACTAATCTCAAACTTTGATTACCAAAAAGCAGTAAAATACCTCAAAACCAAGTCTGAGATATTGAAAATCACTTAAGGATTCTTTCTACATTCTAATTTACAGTAATAGTTCCATACATCCCATTGTGGATTGAACATTGATAGTAATAGGTTCCTGTAGTAGTTGGTGTCCAAGAAATTGTTCCACTAGTTGCACCATTATTACTTACACCATTTATTAAATCTTCGGTTCCAGTTCCCTGGATAGTTTTAAGATAAAAAGGATGTCCGGGTGTATCAATTTCAAAACTAATTGAATCTCCAATATAAAAATCTAAGTCTGGGTCAGCATCTCCATTTAATTCACCAAGTCTGTCCTCATTTAGAAGTACTCTATAATCTGATGAGTTATTTTCAAAAAGTAGCACTTGAATATTAAATGAAAGAGGTTCTTGACTAATATTGGCTGATGTTGAGCTAGTATTTCCCGAATTATTCCCCCCTCCTCCAGTAGATGAAGTTGTTCCTGTATTACTACCACCATTACCACTCGTTGAAGTCGTGGTACCAGTATTTGTGGTGTCTGATGATGTTGTAGAGGTTGTTGTTTCAGAATTATTTTCCCCTCCTGTAGATGAAGTTGTTCCTGTATTACTACCACCATTACCACTCGTTGAAGTCGTGGTACCAGTGTTTGTAGTGTCTGATGATGTTGTAGAGGTTGTTGTTTCAGAATTATTTTCCCCTCCTGTAGATGAAGTTGTTCCTGTATTACTACCACCATTACCACTCGTTGAAGTCGTGGTACCAGTGTTTGTAGTGTCTGATGATGTTGTAGAGGTTGTTGTTTCAGAATTATTTTCCCCTCCTGTAGATGAAGTTGTTCCTGTATTACTACCACCATTACCACTCGTTGAAGTCGTGGTACCAGTGTTTGTAGTGTCTGATGATGTTGTAGAGGTTGTTGTTTCAGAATTATTTTCCCCTCCTGTAGATGAAGTTGTTCCTGCATTACTACCACCATTACCACTCGTTGAAGTCGTGGTACCAGTGTTTGAAGTGTCTGATGATGTTGTAGAGGTTGTTGTTTCAGAATTATTTTCCCCTCCTGTAGATGAAGTTGTTCCTGTATTAGAAGGGGCAATAGGATCTGTTGCTTCATCATATGTTGGGTCTTTATCGGCCTCTAATTGTTCGTCACAAACCTCTATAAGGTTAATATTGAAGCTTATAAAATTCTCCGTTAAAACAAGCTCAGTAAGGCTTCCAATAGTTTTACCCCCCTGATTCAAGCTTATTGAAGTATCACTATCGATTGTGTATTGACCTGTAATGGTTGAAGTTTCGGTAATAATTGTAAATGAATTGTCAGATCTGATTATGATTTCATTTACCTCACAATTTACAGCTCTGTCAGAAAACCGTTTTGTGCCAGGACCTTTCTTTCGGATCTTCCATTTTCCAACCGTATTATTTTTATCGGTATTGTCAGGATTTATAATCGGGAGTTTTTGCTCAAATGTGGCCGTCACCGTTTTTGAGCGGTCCATTTTAACCTCAAGGGGATTTTCGTAATTGTTTTCATTGGTGTTATTTCGAAGATACCCCCAATTATAAAATAAAAAATCACTTTCTGGGGTAGCGCTCAACCTTATTGTATTCCCTGATTCGTATTCTTCTGTTCCTCTTCCCGAATTAATAAGCTGTTGGGTCACTTCTCCATTTCCAACAGTATCGACAGTAAGGGTGTAGATAGACCTTATAAAATTGGCAGTGATGGTTTGATTAGAAGTAACATTGACACTTATGTTGCTCCCACTAAGCGCAGTTCCGATCCAACCTGAAAACTCGTATCCCTGATCGGGAGTTGCCGAGATTGAAACAGATGTATTTTCATTATACTGACCTCCAGTAGTATTAACGCTTCCTCCCTCTGAAGCTGAAACAGAGACTGTATATTTCACTGGAGTTAATGGGGAGTTGTCATCACTTTTACTACAAGTGTAAGCGGTTAGACAAATTCCAAAAAGGACAAGTAATTTTTTCATTTAAACTTCTATACTGCAAGTTAACAAAAGGGAGATGATTAACGTATGGTCTTTTATGGGATAGTTATAATGTTAGACGTGGGACGGCTAACCATCCTCAGAATTGGTTTGCCAAAAAACTTTCAGTCCATTGCTTATGGACTGTTATATGTCGGAGTAAAAAAAACCCTCCACGAGGGAGGGTCTAAAGTTGTTATAAAATAAATTAATAATTATTCAACTCTAACGTTTATGGCGCTTGGACCTTTTTCTGTGGACTCCAAATCGAAACTAACTTTATCTCCGTCTGTAATATTGTCAATAATATTGTTAGCGTGGACAAACACATCTTTTTCTCCAGATTCTGGAGTAATAAAACCAAATCCTTTTGATTGATTAAAAAATTTAACTGTTCCTAAACTCATTTTTTCTTTTTAATTAGATGCAAATATAGTAATTATTGGTAAGAGTAGGGATTTTAATTAATTGTCAGCTAATTATAGTTTACATTGAAGAATATTTGTCAAATGTATTAATGGTGTCCCAATGTCCTATTTGCTAGTGGTGATCTACTGGGACGCCTCACCAATCTATAAATTTTCATACTTTTAAATATAAAAGATTATTTAATTAAAAACAATCTTGGAGTTTTTTTTATCGGAATGTTTGTTACTATGGCTGATGCTATTTTTTCCGAACAAAGATTTATAATCACCATAATTGGCGGTGGTTTAATGTTATTTTCATTTTATCTGATGTATTTAAACAAGAAGCAGAAAAAATAAATCTCGTTTATTTAGTGGATTCACTTACACTAAATTAGACAGATATCAATAACAAAGAATCTAGTTGGGTATTTAGAGATAATAGCAGAAGAACAGTTTATTCATTAGAACCGTTAATTGAAGGATTTCGGAAGTATTAGCCAAGTTTGGCATTACTAACTTTTAATATACAAGCCCTAAAACTTAATCTACTTTGAATAATTTTAGTTCCTCTAAATTTTACTGACTAATCTTAACTACCCCTGCCTGTTTTTCGGACAGCTGTATTAATCTTGTTTTTAGGACCAGGCTTAGTCTTGTTCTTTTGATTCTTATCTGCTTGACCTTTTACTTTGCTGTTGCCAAAAAATTTACTGCTCATAGTCTTGTTTTTTTTTATGTGTCTAAAATAAGGAAAATAGCACAATTAGTATTTATAATGAAAATTATGACTTCTTTTCAATATAGTCATCTATTGCTTCCCTTATCATTGAGGATACATTTTCCTTTTTGTCTTTAGCTATTTTGTATAGCTTACCAGCTTGACTGTCTTCGATTTTAATTTTGATTCTTTGCATAATGCGAAAATAACACAATTCCTATTGAATTATTCTCAATCTGAGAATCTTTGAGTAAGCGCAAAGAAAAACCCTCCCGTTATTAAGAAGGAGGGTAAAATTAATTCAAACATTTACTAAACTTAGTATGAAACACAAATCTCAAGAGAGATCTATTACTATAAATACCATTTTAAACTTAAAAACCCCTAGTCTTGCTTTCATAAAAATTTGTTAAATATAAAAAGGTATTGATGTATACTATTCTAAAAAATTTGATAAAAATGGAAAACAAAACTATTTTCCGATACAGTAACTAATAATATTAACTAATCGTATTGATTATCAATACTTTATATATAGGTTAAGTGCCTATTTACGACAAATAAACGATAAAACACCTACTAAAACTCCTCCTAATAACTGTTTTTCTGAAAACTTTTGATACTCTGTTTACTGATAAGAGGGGGTGGGTTTTGTAGAATGGATTTCTTTTAATTCTAGAGCTGATATAATGTTATACATATATAGCCTAAATCCAAACGGTTTGGGATAACCCAAACCCCTTTAAATCAATTTTCTCACTGACCTAATTGAGCCTTTAGTGAGTGATTCCTATAAAAGGGGTGTCTTATCACCCCCTTTTTCTTTCTATGAAACAATTAATCCCCCTTTTTCTTAAAGGGACTTAAAAAACAAATAAATTATTAATTGATGTCCCAAAAAATGGCAGAAGATAATTTATCTCCACCCATTGCTGATGACGCAGCATTAAAATTTGTTGTATTAATAAGCTCCTCGTCAATTGGGTAGGTCATCCTTTTTGGGTTCTCTACACCATTTGATGCGGCAGCAGCCAAAGTAGGCACTCCCAATCTTCTTGACTCAGTCCATGCTTCATGAGGATTAATTACAGAAGCTATGTATTTTTGTATTCCAATAGATTCTTTCCAATTAACAGCATCATAAGGATTGGCAGCAAGATATGCCGCTGCTGAATCACTAATGTCGAAGTAAGCGAATGATGCCTCAACTCCCGCATTATAATAAGTAGCAGCATCACCAGATATAAAACCTCTGGCAGAGGCTTCTGCTAGATCAAACATTGCCAAGGAATAATCCATCATATTGCCCGGTAAGGTTGGATCATTTGTCCATGCGGGATTTAAATGTGTTAATGAAGCAAAAGAATTACCTTCTGCGGCATAAACTCCACCAGCCATTCCACCTTCAATATTGTCATCGTATATGACATTAACTCTAGGGTCGCTTAAATCTTGTAAAAGTTTTATAGCTGAGTTGGTGGCAACAAAATCAGAGTTTCTACTATCAAAAACAAAATAATCATATATAGGATTCCAAAGAGGCTCTGTATTAATAAAACTAAATAAAGCTGAATCATCATTTGATTCAAAAATACCTGCAGAAACAGATGCTTGAATCATTGATTGAGCTTTTGAAGCATCCACATCAGCAAGTCTTATTCCAAGTTTTAAGTGTAAGGTGTATGCCAATTTCTTCCATTTTGCAATATCACCACCATATATGATATCAGCACTTGCAAAGGAACCAGCTCCAGCAGAAACATCAAAACTTGATGCTGCTGTCTGAAGGTCAGTGATAATAGCGTCGTAAATCGTTGAAGCATCATCATAGACCGGGGTAGCATTTTCCATATCTAATGCTTCCACATAAGGCACATTCCCAAAATTATCAACCAGATATTGGTAAGCATAAACCTCCAATACCTTAATCATGGCCAGTTTATTATTTTTCAGAGGAGTTTCTGCAGCAGATACTTCCTTTGAATTAATAATTTCTCGTGCCTTTTTTAGCTCATAGAGACTTTCCGTATAAATATTGTCAAACATGTTTCCACCTACATCTCTATCATCAGGATTATAACTTGACTCTTGAATATAAGTTGTTTGGGTTGCAAAATTTGCCCAAAATACTGCTACATTATGATTGTAGTCATAATTTGCAATCTGTTTGGCCAAATTAAATTGACCATACGAGAATAAATGAGCAGGATCTGCATCAGTTGCAACTTTAGGGTTGATATTAAAATCCTGAATGTCTTCAGAACATGATGTCAAAAAAGTTACAGTAAAAATTAGTATAAATAGCTTTTTCATTTTCTTAGAAATTTAGAGTTACGTTTAGGCTCAAGTCTTTGACTGCCGGCAATGCTCCAATTTGAATACCTTGAGAATAATTACCCGCACTGTGACTGGCCTCTGGATCAGTGTAAGGTGTATGTTTGTCTATGATCCAGAGATTTCTACCGACTAGGCCAACAGACATTTTTTGTATTCCAAATTGATCTAAAAAATTATTTGGCACATCATATCTAATGGTTAATTCTCTTAGTTTTACAAATGATGCATCATATACAAACTGTGCAATATTTCTACTTCCATAATAACCTAAAGGCATAGTATATGTACTTGCCGAGGCATATGTTGTATTTGGAGACCCATCTTCATTCACCGTGTCGGGAAGAAGAATACCACCACCATCACCAACAGCATCTCTTAGAAGATTTCCTTTATCATTTTTAGTAGCACTCTCTGCGTATAATCCTGTTGCCATACCAAAGGCGTAATCCCATGACATTACATTTCCACCCTGTCTTATATCAATTAAAAAACCAAGTGAAAAGTTCTTGTATTTAAAATTGTTACTCAGACCAGCTATCCAATCTGGCTGAACGTTACCAAGAACCTCAGTAATAGAAGAAGTAGCAAGATATTTTCCGTTTGATCCTACTACTTTTTTTCCGGTTGTATCATCAAAAACAAAATTATTTCCAGTGATGGTTCCGTAAGGCTGACCTTTTCTTGCATTGATTGCAGAAGCCCACTGTGATGCGAGTAAAATATTTTCTCCATCCTCAAAAAGACTAACCACCATATTTTTATTTTTAGTCCAGTTTAGATTGAGGTTCCATTCAAAATCATTTGTTCTAATAGGAGACATAAAAGCAGATATTTCAACACCCTTATTTTCCATCTCACCAGCATTAACATATCTGTAATTAAAACCAGATGCAGCAGAGACTTGAGCTGGTAAAATTTGGTTAATCGTTTTCCTATTGTATACAGCAATATCTAAACCAAACCTACTTTCAAGAAATCTAGCCTCAAAACCAAATTCTGTCTCTGAAGTAGTTTCTGGTTTAAGTCCTGGATTTTTTGAAGTATCTGAAAAATAATACATAGGTTTATTTCCAAAAGGAGCGTCAGCACTGGGAGTATTTAAGATCTGATAAGCTCCTGCGTCGTTGGCAACTTCTGCGAAGTTAAAACGAAGTTTTGCAAATGATAGCCAAGAGTAATCTAAGAATTCACTGGCAATAAAACTGGTTGAAACAGAAGGATATTGATAGGAATTATTGCCCTCTGGTAAAGTAGATGACTTGTCATTTCTAAAAGTTCCATCCACATATAAAAAGTTGTCGTAACTAAAAGTAAATTGTGCGAAGGCACCTTCTTTTCTAATTTGACCTGCCCTCTCTGAAGGGGGGCTAATATTACTAACAGAATTGCTTAGCGACCAAACACCAGGCACAACAAGACCTCCTGTTGTTGATGCGTTCGTGCTGTTAAAGTGTTTTGTAAGGATATTCATCCCAATAATACCACTCAATTTAATTTTTTCAGTAATATCTCTACTGAAGTTAATCATTGCAGTGTAGTCGTATTGCTCAAAAGATCTTGTATATTTTGAGTAGAACGGAGAAATAATACTACCGATATTAGCTCTTTCCTCCTGTTGATCATTAGTTGAATCAAGCCCAAACCTAGCTAGAATATTTATCCAATCGTTAATCTCATACTTTAGCTCTGAAGCAACAAAAGTTCTTTTTCTAAAATCCTCAGAATAATTTTCATAGAGAGAAAAATAAGGATTATCAAAGTAATGAGGAGTTGTATCTGTTGCGGAATTTGGATTCCATGTAATATTTAGTCCAGTATTATTGTAAGCATCTTCTTGCTCTTTAAGGTCGACATTTACCTGATGCCATTGTCTAAAACCTCTTACAACATTATAATCGTCATAACCAGTTCCGTATCTACCAACACCATTTTGTTTTACAAAAGATATTTTTGAATTAAAGCTTAATTTATCACTAAGTTGAAAATCTGCAGATAGGTCGATAAGGTCTTTTGTAATACCACTATTAGGCAGAATACCGGTTCTATCGTCTCTAGTGTATCCAAATCGATAGTTTCCATTTTCACCTCCCCCGTCAAGATTTACAGAAGTTACATTAGCTAAACCATTTACAAAAATGTAATCAGGTCCATTGACAGGAGCACTGTAGGGCGTTGCCTGCTGGTAAGTATCGAGTTGAGGAAAAAGAGAGTTCCATTGGTAAACCAATGATCCGTCAAGTTTCCCACCATAACTGGCATCTTCACCCACTGGTATTAATTTATCATCTATGCCGTCTCCGTTAACATCAACTTCATCAAAATATCCGTCCCACCCATAATAGGCACCGTAACCAGCACCGTAAGAATATTGGTATTTAGGGAAAGTATCCTTGTCGTAAGAACTGAAAGTGGTAGTGTGGTTTATAGTAACACCAATACCGTCTCTTTTCTTTCCACCTTTTGTTGTAATTAAAATTACACCGTTAGTTCCATTTGATCCATATAATGCTGCAGCTGAAGCACCTTTTAATACTGAAATAGATTCAATATCATTGGGATTAATGTCTGAGGCAGCATTTCCATAATCAAATCCACCTGATCCAGCAGCTACATCAGAGTCATTAAGATTAGAATTACTAATTGGAATACCATCAACGACAAAAAGTGCTTGATTATTTCCTTTTAATGAACTGTAACCTCTAATTACAGCGTTTACTGATCCGCCTAAACTATTACTCTTTCGAATATCTAGACCAGAAATTTTTCCAGATAACGAACTTATAAAACTAGCCTCTTTGGAGGCATCAACTTCATCACCTGAAATTTCTTGAACTGCATATCCCAGAGATTTCTTGGCTCTGGAAATTCCGAGTGCTGAAACAACAATTTCATCCAGATTGTTGTCTGGTTCCAATTGTATATTCATCCCACCTGAAGCAGCTTCAACGTTCTTAACAGAATAGCCTACAAAACTTACACTGAGGATGTCTCCCATCTCAGCCTGGATACTAAAGTTCCCATCAAAGTCTGATACTGTTGTCTCACCGTTGCCCTCATTTATAATGGTGGCACCTGGTAAACTTAATCCGTCATTGTCCTGAATTACACCTGAAATAGTAGTTTGTGCATTGACAAAAACGAATGAAAGTAAAGTACAAATTATAATTGTTTTTTTCATCACATTTTATTTATGTAGAGAGCAAATGTAATAAAAAAGTTATGCGTGCATAGTAAAATACTAAAAAAATGTTAAAAAAGATAGTATTTATTACCATTATAAATAAGAAATAATCCATATAAGTTTAATATTATATACTTTTTTATGGGTTATTAGTTTAATCGAATAAAAATGATTTTAAACTATTAAATTTGAAAACTTTAAA
>Ga0209199_1000783_pt1 | contig 42205 bp, 38 predicted proteins | sample COGITO_mtgs_1105_7_FD_184805 | JGI IMG/M metagenome (GOLD analysis project Ga0209199, IMG submission 184805) | Pelagic marine microbial communities from North Sea - COGITO_mtgs_110523 (SPAdes) (version 2) | ecosystem: Environmental > Aquatic > Marine > Epipelagic ... | reverse complement strand
CAATGAAGGTATTAGAGAACCACTATATCAATCCACTTTTATTGAACATTGAAGAAGAGAAATTAATTAAGGTTAAAGTCTTTGGATAATTCGTATTTTATCTAACACAAGAATGTAGCACGTATAACACAAATAGGATTATATTTTTGTAACTTCTTGAAAATGAACCGATAAAAATATGTGAATTTAGGTGGTGAGGAGTGTTATGAGCCCGACGAGCTACCTACTGCTCTATCCCGCGATATATGCCGCAAATATACAACCTTTTTGTAATTTTAAAAGAAAAACTTAAGATATATATTATTGCTCAATGCTGTTTGCCTCGAAAGAAGTAAGCGTTTGGCCTAAGATATTGATGCTAAACTGTATAGGATTACAACACACTTCGCAATCTTCAATATAAGTTTGAGAGGCTTGTGAAAAATCTATTAAAATAGAAACCTCTTCCCAGCAGTGGGGGCATTGGTAAAAGTGTTCTTCCATTAATTTATCTTTTCAATTGACTCCGTTATTTGCTCCCAATCGCTCATGAATTGATTAAGCTGGTTTTTCTTAGATTGATAAGTTTCAAAGAAGTCTGGCTGGGAGACAGCCTGGTCATAATTAGTTTCCATTTCCACATCAATAGCCTTAATGGCACGCTCTAAGGTTGCAATCGACGACTCTACCTTGCTCAAGCGGTTGTTAAGCGATTTGAGTTGCTTTTGATCTTCATAAGACTGCTTTGGAGCCGCCGCTTTTTGAGGTGTTTTGACTTGTGTGCGTTTTTCAACTTCACGTAAGTTTTCCACCTGACGTTGTTCTAAATAAAAATCAATATCTCCTAAATATTGCTTTAGTTTTTGGTCCTTAAATTCATAAACTGTTGACGTCAGTCCCTGAAGAAAATCTCTATCGTGAGAAACTAAGATAAGGGTTCCTTCAAACTGCTGAAGAGCTGTTTTTAAAACCGTCTTGGATTTAATATCTAGGTGATTGGTAGGCTCATCCATAATCAGCACATTTAAGGGCTGAAGCAGTAATTTGGCCAAGGCTAAACGGTTACGTTCTCCCCCAGAAAGGACTTTTACATACTTATCGGCCGCATCCCCTCTAAATAGAAAAGACCCTAATATATCTCTAACTTTAGATCTGTTGGTTTCATTAGCGGCGTCGATCATCGTGTCTAAAACAGTTTTACTCCCGTCTAAATACTCCGCTTGATTTTGAGCAAAATACCCAATCTGAACATTATGACCCAATTTGATGTCTCCTTTAGCCTCTAAGTCGCCTACAATAATTTTAGCAAGCGTCGATTTCCCTTGTCCATTTTGCCCTACAAAAGCAATCTTACTCCCACGATCAACCATAAGATCTATGTGTTGTAATACTTTTAAATCGCCGTACTCTTTGGAAATTTGAGTCGCTTCAACCACTACTTTTCCGGGCGTCGTAGAAACCGGAAATTTTAGCGTCATCACGCTATTATCATCCTCATCAACTTCGATGCGTTCAATTTTATCTAGTTTCTTGATTAACGATTGCGCCATGGTCGCCTTAGAGGCTTTGGCTCGAAACTTCTCGATAAGTTTCTCTGTTTGTTCAATCTGTTTTTGCTGATTTTTTTGAGAGGCTAACTGCAGTGTTTTTTGTTCTTCTCGAAGTACTAAATACTTAGTATAAGCTCTTGGGTAATCATATATTTTACCCAATACAATTTCAATGGTTCGGTTGGTTACATTATCTAAAAACATCTTATCATGCGATACAATAACCACCGCACCTGAATAGTTGTTTAAAAACTGTTCTAACCAAATAATAGACTCGATATCCAAGTGGTTAGTAGGCTCATCTAACAGCAAAATATCATTGGGTTGTAGCAATAGCTTAGCCAATTCGATACGCATGCGCCATCCCCCAGAAAAGGTGTCGGTTAGTTTATTAAAATCTTCGCGTTTGAACCCAAGTCCTAATAATATTTTTTCCGTTTCTCCCTGATAGTTATACCCCCCGAGAATTTCATATTGCTCTTGAACTTCATTAAGCCCCACCATTAAATCATGGTAAACCTGACTTTCATAATCAGTACGTTCGGCCAGTTGGGTATTTATATCTTCGAGCTGAAGCTCCAAGGCTTTAATTTCTACAAATGCTTGGTAAGCTTCCTCTAGGATGGTACGTCCTAACACAAAATCAATGTCTTGTCGCAGAAAACCAATCCTAATATCTTTTTTTTCTTGGGCGATTTGACCTTCTGTATATTCTAAATCTCCAGAAAGTAGTTTTAGAAGGGTGGATTTACCAGCACCGTTTTTTCCAATTAAACCCACACGATCGCCACCACGCAGTCGAAAGGAAATTTTTTCAAACAAATAATCGCCTTGAAATGAAACGGATAACTTATGTATGTTTAGCATTTAAAAATTGTAAAAGGAAAAAATTATAAATAGATTCGCTTGTGTTTTTTAATAAGCTGCAAAAATAGGAAATTATGATATTAAAAAAAGGAAATAAGCTGTATAGTATTTTGACTGGCAATTGTCCAAAATGTCATCAAGATTTTATGTACAAAAACAGTAATGCCTACCAACTATCTCAAACCTTGGAAATGCATGAACGCTGTGGGCACTGTCAAACAAAATACAAGATTGAACCTTCTTTTTTTTATGGGTCAATGTATGTGAGTTACGGCGTTGGGGTTGGCTTTTCAGTCGCTGCTTTTATGATCACATTTATTGTGTTTGAAACCTCTTTGTTTTTTTCTTTTATGGCCATTGTGGCAACACTCATAGGGCTCATGCCTGTGATCATGCGACTGTCTCGAAATATATGGATCAATCTTTTTATGAGCTATGATGCGTCTTTAGTTAAGAAAAAACAGATGAAAAACGATTAATATCGATTTCTTCAGCAAGCGGTGTGTCTGTTTCTATAAACGCGTAAAGGGCTTCTGCCATGGCCGGAGCAATCAAAACGCCACGAGTTCCTAAGCCGTTAAGCACGTACATTTGCTTATGATTTGGATGACGCCCCACTAAGGGGCGACGGTCAGATACGGTTGGTCGAATACCTGCACGTTGATTTACCACTTCGAAGTCGCAAGTCACTAAGCGCTCCAGTTTTTCTAAAAGTTGAGATTTGGCGCCCTCTGTAGGGGTATTCGTTTTGTCAGTCCATTCATAGGTAGATCCTACTAAGTAGTGATCTCCCCCCATTGGAATGACAAAAATACTGGACTTCAAAATGGTTGATAACTGAAGTTGTGGCGCATGTATGGTAATCAATTCTCCTTTAGTTCCTTCCAAAGGAAGTTTTTTGAAATAGGGGTTTTTATGAATTCCAAAGCCTTCCGTAAACACAATATGTTTGGCTTGTATGGACTTGTAAGAAAGGCTTTCAGGAGTTTCAATCAAATCTTCGTAATCAAACGTTTCTGCTTTATATTGGTTGGTCTCAGTTAAAAAAGCACGATAGGCTTCTATTAGTTTTTGAGTATCAATCCTGCCCGTAGCATTGACTTCTCCAAACCCAAAAGGGGCTTTGATCGAGGTGTTTTTATTGTCCACTAACTTAGGGTTCAAAAATGGCGTAAGCAAAGGCTTGTCGCAAGCTAGGAACCAATTGTTTTGTTCTTGAGCCGAATTAAATACACGATGGATAGGGACTATATAATCAAGTTTAAGCCCTAACAACTGCTCTAGGCTCGCGTATTTAGGAATGGCAGTCTCTAAGTGACTAGCCGCGTTCCAAGCCGCTGTGAAGCGCTTTAAAACCACCGGGTTGTATAATCCACTTGCCACCACGGAAGCTTGTTGAGAGCGGTCGCTAATAACCACAAAAGACTTTTGATGTGTACGCAGTTGCTCCGCAAACATAATACTTGCCAATCCCGAACCTATAATAATGTAATCACAGTTCATTTAAAAACTATTTTAAAACAAAAACGCTTATCTAAAGATAAGCGTTTTATGTATAAAGTGGAATTCGTTTAGTAACTCCACATATCTTGTTCCTTATTTCTGATTTTTTCTTTAATACGTTCAGATTCGAGCAGTTGCATAAGTGCATTCTCAGGAATATATTCTTTCAAACTTCTATCTTGAAACACGTTGTCTTCTTTGTATATGTAAGCTGAAAAACGTCTTGAATTGATTAAATGATCAAAGTTAACTGGCTTAGAAGTGTTTACTTCGTTGAAAGCTTCTGCTTCAAATAACACCTCTCTAGTATCCGGATAAAACATCCAAAAAAGATCTATAAATACAGGGTCAATATCTTCGGTTGAATCAAATCTTTTAGATTTAGATTGAGCAGACTCAATAACTGGAGCTATCGCAATTGGTCTGTACTTTAACTCGGCTTGACGCTTGTCAAAATACCAAACGCCTTTAATCCTAAACTTGGATACATCAGCATAGTCAAACTCTTCTTCTGAAAACTCTTCACGTTTAAGAAGGTTATTCTCGAAGATTAGACGCTCTAATTCACTTTCGTATTCTCCTCGCGTAAGTTCTTCTGAACCTTCTGACTTAGAGATTGGAAGTGTGTTAGGATCTATTCCATTAAATTCTCCTAAATCAACTCCAAATGATTCAAGAAATGCCTTTTTACCACCATAACTATTAATTCTTTCAAGCCCGATTCCTTCATCGGTTCCTGGCTTAATCTTTCTATACTTTAAAGTAGCAGTTAATTTATCTAATGGAAGCGTATTTTTTAAATTATCTCGGTCATATATCTCAATGTTACCATCCAATGCATTCGTAAGTAAATAATGAATTAACGGACGTCTCTCGTTACGCACTACAAGAGTGTCTGTAGGATATAATAACGGGAAATTAACCCGCTCATTTAAGTCGATGACTTCCCAGACAGTCTGAGAGAATAAAACATCTCTTTCATTAACATACGCATAGGCTAGAGGGCTGTCATCAGCACCAATTATGAGCTCGTCAATTGTTTTTTGACCGATTTCGTCAGGAGACTTCGCATTTAGAATATTACGTTGTCCTAGTGCCGATGCGGGAAGAATAAAGATTAATAAAAGTAAATATTTCATTTTTCTAATTTGTCAGTTTTATAATTATGGGCTGTGCTTCAAATGTTAAGGCTACTCCACTAACAGAAACTTTAATGTTCTCAATAGTTACTGTTGATTTTTTTGGCGCTGACCTTATTGCAGCGACGGCATCATTGTTAAGCCTATCAGATGTTACAGTGATTGAAGGTTTGCCAGAGACTGTTAAATCAAAACTAAAAACACTCGCTTTAAGATCGTAAACAAAATCCTGAAAAGATGCAAGTACTTTTGAAGAGATCATGTCGTTCTTATTTAGCTTAACAACCCCGGTTTTACCTGAGATTTTTCCTACCGGAGAAGGAATGTCTTTAATTCTAAACTCTTTGGTAGAAATCACCTTAGAACCATCATCTAAGGTCGCAATAGCTGAAATATTAGTAGTAAAACCTTTCTTTGGAACTAGAGAATACTTTCCGTTGCTAGTTTTTGATATAGAAGACTTAGCATCTGTACTAACATTTACTTTATTATCTGATACTCCTGCAAAAGAAATACTCAATGGATTGTTAAGTCCTCTGTAAACCACATTCATTTTATCGGCTGCAATAGAAGCGTCATTAGGTCTTGGAACTACAACATAGTTACCAATAATGGGGATTTCCAATGGCTTTCCATCTTCTAAAAATGTAAAACGACCATCAATTTTTTGCTCTCCTACATTACCAACATTGAAGTCTAACTTAGCTGCCCCTGTTGAATCAATTGCTTGTGAGATATCAATCTCCTGGCCATTAACAGATAGTTTTGTTGGGGTTACATTTGCATATTTCCCTAAAACAACACGCCCTTGAAATTTTTCACCTGCAAAGAAAGCTGATTTATCAGCCAGAACAATGGCTTTATAATTTTTTAAAGTAACTGCTTCTGTAAGTGTATTTCCTAAAAAGAGGTTAAACATACTCGCCTCGGTTACTTTGACATCATTTTGCATGGCTGTAAGTTTAGTGTAAGAAGCGATTGCAGGATATCCTTTATAGTAATAATCTAAGAAATCTTTAAGAACACCGTCCTTGTTCATTACCTGACCCGTGTTAAAACGTCTGTCAAAAACTTCAATTGCTTTCTTATATTTAATGTCATTTCCTAGAACTTCTTTAATATCAGATTTATACTTGGCTATTGCGGCCATGACAGCTTCTCCGTCTTTAGTCAAACGATCGCCAGTAAACCATTTTTCATCTAGAATATCGGTCTTATCCATTTGCTCAAACGGAAGCTTACCAGTCTCTGGATCTGCCGAATAATCACCTCTTTTTAATAAATCTATTTTTAAGGTTTCAATAAATTTAAATAAATTATCAGAAATCGTACTTACCTGCTGTGCTTTGTTCGAAGCGACTGCAAATTCTTCTGGCTTTTCTTCGCCCTTGGTAATCAAATCAGCTAACAACGCACTGTTAGAGGTTGTTGTCATGCTATTTGATTCTGCAAATTTAGCTTCCATGAGTCCAAATGCGGACAGTACTTCTTTTGACATGTTCATGGCCATCATTGCGATGAATACCAAATACATCAAGTTTATCATTTTCTGCCTTGCGGATGCTTTTCCTCCTGCCATCTTAGTTAATTTTTAGATTAGTAATTGATATTAGTTTCAAAAACTAATTATTTTTTATTCATTGCAGATAACATACCTCCATAAACACCGTTCAAAGAAGAAAGGTTAGATGCTAACGATTCCATTTGCTCTTTCAATTTCGTTGCATTTTCAATCGAATCTTGATTGATTTCAGCTTGACGCGTTGCACTTTCTAGTTGTGCTGTGTAAAGACTGTTTATAGACTCCATTTGTGACGCAGCTTGCGCCATTTGATCGTTGTATTTTTCTGAAGCGCCTGCAGATCCGCCCATGCCAACAGCAGCAGAGTTTAAATCTCTTATGCTATCTCCTAAGCTAGTGACTAGAGCTCCGTCAATCTTCGCTTCTTTTAATAAGCTATCTAATTTTTTTGTAAGAACACCTTCTGCAGTTTCTTCTTTACCCGCTTTAGCTTTGGCTGACCCTCCAGAAAGTTCTGGATAAGCTATAGTCCAATCTAAATCATCGGATTGTTTTTCAAAGGCCGACCACGTAAATACAAGCGCTTCGACAATCATTCCAGCGGTTAAAATTGCAGATGCAAAAGGCCAGTGCTGTATTTTGAAAAGTGCTCCAACAATAACAATTGCTGCTCCAAGTCCGTAGACCATATTCGTGATTGTAATTTTTCCTTCTTGTGCCATAATATTAGATTTAAAAAAAAGTTATTAGTATTTAGATGATTTTGTTTTGGTTAATTTTAATTGGTAGCTTCATTTGCAGTGACGTCTGTACCCATATAATCTTGTACGGTACGGAAGCCGATATAACTTCGGGCTGAATCCGCATACTCGTAATCACGAGAACTTACTTGTAAAAAGTAGGCCACGTCTTTCCAAGACCCGCCACGAACGACTTTACGTTGATTATCAACATCATTTACGCTCGGATTTATTGAAGACGAATATTCGTAAGAAGATTCTTCATATGAAGACATTACCCACTCCGCAACGTTTCCGGACATATTATACATGTTATAATCGTTTGGCTCATAAGCGTCCGCCTCTACAGTGTACAGCGCTTGATCGGCGGCATAGTTTCCTCTTAATGGTTTAAAGTTTGCCATGAAACACCCACGATCATTTTTGGTGTATGGACCTCCCCAAGGATATGTTGCCCCTTCAAGACCACCTCTGGCAGCGTATTCCCATTCTGCCTCAGATGGTAAACGAAAGGAGTTTACAAACTGCTTTGCTTTGGATTTTTTATAGGTGTTTTTATTAATAGTTCGCCATTGGCAAAATGCTTGTGCTTGCTCCCAACTGACGCCTACTACTGGATAATCTCCATAGGCATCATGCCAGAAATAATCATTGTGCATTGGTTCGTTATAGGAATACTCAAAATCACGTATCCATACCGTTGTATCTGGGTAAACCTCAAGACCTTCAGGATGTGGTCTAATAATATATTCTGATCGTGGAGCCTCTTTATCTTTCGCCGCACCTTCGATGTCAAAATAAGTGAAGTCAAACTTAAACTTACTCACATCCCAAGTCCGTTGACCGTTGTACCATTCATCTTCAGGAAGAAACATACCCTCGATTACCTCAGCATAATGTTCATCTACATACTCTTCACGATCAAAGGTCAACTCAACATCATTGTTGATTGTATACAAACTTTCATCTCCCAATTCTAGAAGATACTTTTGATATCCAGAAATATCTTCATCATCTTGTTGTTCAACATCATCTAAATATTCAAACGAATTTTGTTTGTAGGCATAAACATTTATGGTGTTGTCATTTTCAGCCTCAAGTTCGTCATGAACACGATCTTCAAGCTCAGCTAGCTCTAATCTAATAATCGAATCTCTAACCCAGTTTACAAACTGTCTATATTCACTATTAGTGATTTCGGTCTCATCCATATAAAATGATCTTACAGATACCGTTTTTGTGGGTGCATCTTGAATATCGGCTATATCATCATCTGATTTACCCATCACAAAAGCGCCTCCGGGAACCAAACTCATTCCATAAGGCTTTTCTGGGTGCCATTTTTTACCTTTGACCCCTACTAATTCACCCTTGTCTTTTGACCCACAACTGGTGACAAAAGCGATGACTATTGTTATTAAAAATATCTTTCTCATAAGCAAATAAAATCAAGGGCATTAACCCCTAAAAAATTTTAGTTTGTAAACTTATCTATATATTTCCTAAAAAGCAACTTTTTTTTGTTGAATGCTATTAAAAATAACTTAAAAATAAATTTATCATTACTGATCTAGTTTTTCTTGTAGGCCTTATACCAACGTTCAGGAATAATTCCTTTGGTAGCGCTTTCATAGTCTTCATGCATACAGGCTAATAACGGATGTTGTTTCGATTTAGTATTTGAATACTCCAAAAAAGGAATCTCAATCCACCATCTACCGGTCTTTTTGCTTTTAAAAAACACCAATTGCTCGTCCTCCACAAGCACGGTAAATTTTAGATAATTACTTTGATCGCTAAAGTCATCATCGTTAACCCTGCAGTTTACACCCTCGATAAAATACCATATTATCTGGGCCACCAACATGGCAGTTGCTTCGTCGTCTTGTGATGGATTATATTCGTAAACGCCAAAAGAACTTACTTTATTACTGATTCCTGCATACCTGGAAATGGCGCAAATTTCACGACCATTAAATCCATTTGGCGAGTATTTTTGTTTAAGACTTACCTCAGATGATTTGACAGCGTTTAAATCTAAGGTTACAATATCTGCATCTCTCAAGACAGGCTCTACCAGACTGATTGAATGAGAAATGTCACCCAAACGATACGATTCAAAATAAAGCTTTTCCATTAAATCAATCTCTTCTTGGGAGTTGAAATAAGTCTGAAAACCGATCGCTGTATAATTAAATAAATTATAGGGCTGCTCAAGAATAATTTTACCCAAATAACTGCCGTTATTAATGGGTTTGGAAGAATCACCTAAATCAAAACTCTTGTCGATGTTTACAATATTGACCATTGAGCTGATTTTGTCATAAGCTCTGTAGTTGGCATAGGTAAGATCTTGTGACCCCCCTATGATTACTGGTATAATATTGGCGTTTACTAGGCTTGAAATAACCTGGATTAAAGCAAAATAAGTGTCCTCAACAGAAGCCCCTTTTTGAATATCCCCAAGATCGGCCATTTCATGCAACCAGTTTCCTGGAAACAATTTATAAAATGCTTTTCGTATTTCGCTGAGCTGAAATCCCTCTCCAATGTAATCTACCGAATTTCTAGATTCTAAAACCCCTACAATGGCTATTTTAACCCCTTCTAGTTCAGGCTTAGTTGAAGAGCTATGGATGCTTAGTTTTTTCCCTATAGCCTGTCCGTGTAACAGCTCTATTTGATCAACGAGTCGGTCTTGAACAGGAGAAAGAAAACTAAAATCCATCATTTATTTCTTCTTTTTAGCGCGTGTTTTTTTCTTTGGCGCATTTTTAGCGATCAATTCTTTTACGTCATCCAAAGTTAGCTTGGAAGCATCAACTGTTTTGGGAAGCTCAATTTTGGTCTTCCCCTGGATGATATTATGACGTCCCCATCGCGCTTTTTCAACGCGAATACCGTCCTCTTCCCAATCGTGAATAAGCTTATCTATTTCTTTTTGAATTTTGTCTTTGATTAAAGTTTCAATATCATTCGAAGATAAATCGTCCCAATCGTATTTTTTATTCACATTAATAAATATGCTATTCCACTTGATAAAAGGACCAAAGCGGCCTTTACCTTTTTGGACTGGTAATCCTTCGTATTCGTATATAGGAGCGTCAGCGGCTTCTTTTTCTTTAATATATTCAATGGCATCTTCTATTTCAACACGCATTGGATCAACACCCTTTGGAATTGAAATGTATTTCTCCCCAAATTTCACATAAGGACCAAAACGACCATTGTTTACAATGATGTCTTCCCCTTTATACTCTCCTAAATCTTTTGGGAGTTGAAATAGATCTAAGGCTTCATCAAAAGTAATTGACGCCAATTGAAAGTTTGGGGGGACACTAGCAAAAACTTGCTTCTCTTCCTCATCGGCAAGACCAATCTGAACAATAGGTCCAAATTTACCTAAACGCACACTTAATTGACGACCCGACTTAGGATCTTTTCCTAAAATACGCTCGCCCGATTCTCGGTCTGCATTTTGGCTCACTTCTTCTACTTGAGGGTGAAAATCTTTATAAAATGACTTCATCATTTTAGTCCAGTCTTCTTTCCCGCTTGCAATTAAATCAAAGTCAGCTTCTACCTTGGCCGTGAAATTATAATCTAAAATAGCTTCAAAGTGATTCACCAAAAAATCGGTGACAATCATTCCTATATCGGTAGGTACTAATTTTCCTTTGTCAGAACCAAATTTTTCAGTAAGTTTTTTTCCCACTAACTCACCATTGGACAGGGTCCATAAAGAATAGTTTCGTTCATCGCCATCCACGGTTCCTTTTTCAACATATTTTCTATTTTGAATTGTAGAAATTGTTGGAGCATATGTAGACGGTCGCCCAATGCCAAGCTCTTCTAGTTTTTTGACTAGTGAAGCTTCTGTAAAACGGTAAGGGGGTCTTGAAAAACGTTCGGTCGCTGTTATATAATTATTTTCTAATGATTCGTTAAGGACCATTGCAGGCAGCATGCCTTCTTGTTCCATATTTTCTTCATCAGTCCCTTCAAGGTATACTTTTAAAAATCCATCAAATTTGATGACCTCCCCATTTGCTGTAAAGGTTTCGCTATGGCTTGGCGTAATTATTTTAACATTGGTACGCTCTAACTGAGCATCGCTCATTTGAGAAGCAATGGCGCGTTTCCATATAAGGTCGTACAAACGGGCTTGATCTCTTTCAATATTAACTGAATGTGTTGAAAAATTTGTAGGGCGAATGGCCTCGTGAGCTTCTTGAGCCCCTTTAGATTTTCCTTTAAAATTACGAGGCTTGCTGTAAGCATCCCCATAAGATGTTGAGATTTCTTTAGCAGCCGTATTACGAGCCTCTTGTGATAGATTCACACTATCGGTTCTCATATAAGTAATCAAACCCGCTTCATATAGACGTTGTGCCATATTCATGGTTTTACTCACTGAAAAATATAATTTCCTCGCAGCTTCCTGCTGTAATGTGGAAGTTGTAAAGGGTGCTGCAGGTGATTTTTTTGCTGGCTTTTTCTCCAAGCTTGATACGGAGAAAGAAGCTGAACTATTTTGCTCCAAAAATGCTTTTGCATCTGCTTCACTACTAAATACCTTTGGAAGTTTTGCTTTAAATACTTGTCCTTTGGACGTCGTGAACTCAGCATCAACTCTAAAGGTCGCTTCCGAACTAAAGTCTCTAATCTCACGCTCACGTTCTACAATCAGTCGTACGGAAACGGACTGCACACGACCGGCAGAAAGCCCTCCTTTAACCTTACGCCATAATACAGGGGATAACTCATATCCAACAATCCTATCTAAAACTCGTCGGGCTTGTTGCGCATCGACTAAGTTATAGTCTATCGATCGTGGGTTTTTAACCGCATTTTCAATAGCGCTTTTAGTGATTTCATGAAATACAATTCTTTTGGTTTTTGACTTGTCTAACTTTAATGTTTCTGCTAAATGCCAAGCAATGGCCTCTCCTTCTCTATCCTCATCACTCGCTAGCCAAACAACCTCCGCTTTCTTTGCCAGCGTTTTGAGCTTACTCACTATCGATTTTTTGTCTGCAGAAACCTCATACCTAGGCTTGAAATCGCCTTCAACATCTACGCCCAACTCCTTGGAAGGGAGGTCAGAAATGTGTCCAAAACTAGACTCCACTTTAAAGTCTTTTCCTAGAAATTTTTCTATAGTTTTTGCCTTTGCAGGGGACTCAACAATCACTAAATTCTTAGCCATATCATGTTTTTTAAGAAGTACAAATGTAGAGGAATTTTTTTATTTCTTTCTTTTATTTCTTCGGCAAAACAAAAAACAACCATTTTTAGCTGTTGTTTTTTGTGCCTAATGTTAGATGCGCAAGGGCTTAGATGTCAATCGATTGAACATCCGATTTAAGCCCTTCAAATCCGATAACTTTTTTGTAAATAATATATTGAGGTAGGTATATAAAACAACTAACAAACAACACTCCCAGTCCAAATGTGACTAAGGTAATGACGTATATTAGTATCCCATTTAAAATCAAGGTTAAAAAAGTAATTCCCCATTTTTTATTCCCAAGAGCGAAACTAGCTTTCACTATTTCGGAGATTGATAAGTCTGGATTATAAGCAAAAATCGGCAGTAAAAACATAAGAGGCACCATTACATATATCAGTGGTAAAAAACAAAGTAAGGTTGCAACTACACTAATAAACAGATACGTTACTGCAAGTCCTAAGGCCTTGCCAATTGATGCGGCTTTAAAAAAGTGAAATAGATCCGAGAAAACAAATGCCTGCCCATGATCAATTTGTTTTACAATTCTATAAAACCCTAAATATAATACATAAGAAAACATACTTACAATTAGCATTAGTAAATAAACCCATACTAAAGACATTCCATAGTCGGCTATCAATCCCTGGGTAAATGCTGTAGAATCCAAAACCCCATTGGAACTGGTTTCTAAAACAAGTTTAAAATACGGAACATAAAAGACGATGATAAAAGGAAGCATTATTAAAATTGATAATAACTGAAGAATAAGGCCTTGAATCCATACTTTTTTAAACAACGTGACAGATTCGTTAAAGAGATCTCCAAAATCTATAATTGAAGATCCTTGTATTTTACTTAATAAGGTTTGAAATGAGTACATAATTAGGTTTTAGATCTTGAATATAGTTCAAATAAAACGCATTGAAGAGAGAAATCAAAATAAATAATCAAATTACTGACACTTTGTCATAAAAAATAAATTTATTGTATATTTGCATGCTTATTGTCCTACAATCGACAATTGAAAATTTATGGAGAAAACAATTGACGAAACTATTCAAGGAAAAAAGCTAGTCCTTGAGTCTAAACCTGAAAACACAAAGAAGCTTTTCATCGAAAGCTACGGCTGTGCTATGAACTTTAGTGACAGTGAAATTGTGGCCTCCATCTTGTCTAAAGAAGGGTTTAATACGACCAAAGTTTTGGAAGAAGCAGATTTAGTTCTGGTCAATACTTGCTCTATTCGTGATAAGGCAGAACAAACCGTTCGGAAACGCTTAGAAAAATACAACGCAGTCAAACGAATCAATCCAAAGATGAAGGTTGGTGTCCTAGGCTGTATGGCGGAACGGCTGAAGAGTAAATTCCTAGAAGAAGAAAAAATTGTAGATCTTGTCGTAGGCCCAGATGCTTATAAAGATTTGCCGAACCTAATTTCGGAAGTGGAAGCAGGGCGTGATGCCGTTAATGTGATCCTTTCAAAAGATGAAACATATGGCGATATTTCTCCTGTAAGACTTAACTCTAATGGCGTAACAGCCCTGGTTTCTATCACAAGAGGCTGTGATAATATGTGTACATTTTGTGTGGTCCCCTTTACAAGAGGACGCGAACGCAGTCGTGAACCCCAAAGTATTATTGAAGAAATTAATGACTTGTGGGAAAAAGGTTATAAGGAAGTGACCCTGTTGGGTCAAAATGTAGACAGCTACTTGTGGTATGGCGGTGGTTTGAAAAAAGAGTTTGCCAAAGCATCTGATTTGCAAAAAGCGACTGCAGTAGACTTCGCCTTATTATTGGATATGTGCGCGAAGTCGCAACCCAAAATGCGCGTTCGGTTTTCGACTTCCAACCCTCAAGACATGGGGTTAGAGGTTATTAGAACCATGGCCAAGCATCAAAATATCTGCAACCATGTTCACCTTCCAGTACAAAGTGGCAGTAATCGCATCCTCAAAGAAATGAACCGTCAGCATACCCGTGAAGAATATATTAACTTAGTGAATAACATTAAAGCTATGATTCCAGAATGCACGATTTCACAAGATATGATTTGTGGATTTCCGTCAGAAACTGAGCAAGACCACAAAGACACGCTGAGTTTGATGGAAGTAATAAAATATAGTTTTGGATTTATGTACGCCTATTCGGAGCGCCCAGGCACCATGGCGGAGAGAAAACTTGAAGACGATGTTGATTTTGACACGAAGAAAAGACGCTTGGCAGAGGTTGTAGAATTACAACGGGCACATGGGCATTTCCGAACCAAAAAATTCATCAATCAAACCGTTGAGATATTAATCGAAAAAGAGTCTAAAAAATCTAGTGCTGAATGGTCTGGAAGAAGTGCCCAAAATACCGTAGCCGTATTCCCAAAAGGCCCCTATAAAATCGGTGATTTTGTAATGGTTAAAATAAACGACTGTACCAGTGCAACCCTTATAGGGAAAGCGATTGGTTTTTCAGAAAATAATTAATTATGGAAACAGTTCAATCAATAAAACAACGCTTTAGTATCATTGGAAATGACACTGGATTAAACCGCGCAGTAGAAAAAGCAGTTCAGGTAGCCCCTACCGACATTTCCGTTTTAGTAACCGGAGAAAGTGGAGTGGGAAAAGAAAGTATTCCAAAGATTATTCATCAACTTTCACATCGTAAACACGGAAAATATATTGCTGTAAACTGTGGAGCAATCCCTGAAGGCACAATTGACAGTGAATTATTTGGGCATGAAAAAGGCGCTTTTACTGGTGCGACCCAAACCCGATCTGGCTATTTTGAAGTCGCCGATGGCGGCACAATATTCTTAGATGAAGTTGGAGAACTTCCGCTCACAACCCAAGTTCGACTTCTAAGAGTTTTGGAAAATGGAGAATTTATTAAGGTTGGTTCTAGTGCGGTTCAGAAAACGAATGTGAGAATTGTAGCGGCAACGAACGTCAATATGTTTGAAGCGATTGAAAAAGAAAAGTTTAGAGAAGACTTGTATTACAGACTAAGCACTATTGAAATACACCTTCCAGCCCTTAGAAAACGAAAAGAAGACATTCACTTGTTATTTAGGAAATTTGCGAGTGATTTTGCATTGAAATATAAAATGCCTACCATTCGATTGCAAGACAACGCAGTAAAAGCTCTGATTGACTACCGATGGAACGGAAACATTCGACAACTTCGAAATGTAGCCGAACAAATATCAGTCCTAGAGACCTCAAGAATGATTGACTTACAAACCCTACAAACGTATCTTCCCACCATGGGGTCAAACTTACCTTCAGTACTTGGGAAAGACAAGCCAAAAAGTGATTTTAGCACTGAAAGAGAAATTCTGTATAAAGTTCTTTTTGATATGAAGAGTGACTTGAATGATCTTAAAAAACTAACCATGGAGTTGATGAAAAATGATACCCATGGAGATGTTCAAAAAGACAACGAGAGTTTAATTCAAAAAATATATAATAAGGATGAGTCTCTTGTTTCGGAAAAAGAAACTGAGATCCTTTCGCTTCCGGCTAAAACAGAAAAAGAACATCCAATTGAAATTGTTGAAAATAAAGAAAGTGATTATTCGTATATTGACGCGGTTGAAGCGGAAGAAGAAACCCTTTCACTGCATGATAAAGAATTAGAACTTATTAAAAAATCTCTTGAACGTCACAAAGGAAAGCGTAAATTAGCAGCTGATGAATTGGGAATTAGTGAACGTACACTGTATAGAAAAATAAAACAATATGACCTTTAGCGTTTTAAGATATAGCTTTCTAGTAAGCCTCCTGACTCTTGTTGTGGGCTGTGGCGCTTACTCCTTTACGGGAATTTCTATAAGTGCAGAAACAAAAAACTTTCAGGTAAATTATTTCCAAAACACCTCGGCACTTATTGAACCAGGAATTGAACGTGACTTTACACTTGCACTTCAAGACTTAATCTTAAATCAAACAAATCTGGGCCTTGTAAAGTCCAATGGAGATATTCTTTACGAAGGAGAAATTGTTGAATACAGAATTTCCCCCACAACAGCAACAGCAAGTAATACAGCCGCACAAAACCGATTAACTATTGGAGTAAATGTACGCTTTGTAAATAAAAATGATGAAGAAGCTGATTTTGAAAAAAGATTTAGCTTTTTCTTTGATTTTGCAGGAAGTGCACAGCTCGTAGGTTCTCAGAAAACAACCGCTATAGAAGAAATATTTGAACGCATCACTCAAGATGTTGTAAATGCCTCACTAGCCAACTGGTAGCTATATGAATACATCCGATTTCACATATTTGTTGCATCACCCCACTATGTTGGACAAGGCACAGATTGGCAATATATCAGCAATCGTGGAAGAGTTTCCTTATTTCCAATCTGCTAGAGCTATCTACCTTAAGGGCTTGAAAGACTTAGGAAGCTTTAAATACAATCAAGAATTAAAAACAACTGCAGCTCACACAACCGATCGGAGTATTTTATTTGACTTTATCACTTCAGATGTGTTTTTACAAAATGATGTTTCTACGCACATAAAACAAAATTTTGATCAAATAAAGACCATTGCAGTCAATGAGTTTCAAGACATCTCAAACACGAAAAGTTTAGCAAAACCTCTTGAAAATCAACAGGGAGAAAACCAAACAATACTAGGCCTTGGAAATCCACTAGAGTTTAATAAAAATGAGACGCACTCATTTTCTGAATGGCTAAGCCTAACTCAAAAAAACCCTGTAAATCGTTCGGAACCAATAAAGACCTCTAACGACTCCAGTAGAGATGAAAAGTTTGCACTTATTGATGCATTCATCGCTAATAAGCCAAAGTTAAAACCCTTGGACAAGGACTCCAAACTCATTAATATAGCTGAAGATCGCGTTGTTGAAACTGAAAGTTTAATGACCGAAACATTAGCAAGAATCTACGTAGAACAAAAAAACTATGACAAAGCGATACAGTCTTACCAAATTTTAAGTTTGAAATATCCAGAAAAAAGTAGTTTATTTGCAGACCAAATTCAAGCAATAAAAGTATTAAAAGTAAAAAATAATTTATAATGAGCACGTTTTCTATATTTCTAGTCCTTATCGTCGTAGTAGCATTTCTACTTGTCGTTGTTATAATGGTACAAAACCCTAAAGGTGGAGGATTATCCTCTTCATTTGGCGGGGGCGGAAGCCAACAAGTAGGCGGTGTTAAAAAAACATCTGACTTTTTAGACAAAAGCACTTGGGCATTAGCAACCTTACTACTCGTTTTAATTTTACTGTCTAATATTGCAATTGGAGATACTGACAATAGTCAGGAATCTAAAGCACTTGACTTAGATGCTGCTCCAACAACATCACAGCCAGTAGCTGTGCCTGTTCAAGAGTTGACTCCTGAAGCTGACAGCACAGAAGAATAAAGCGTTCTTTAACTAATACAAAATGCCAACGCTCATACGTTGGCATTTTTTGTTTCTGAAAGTTTGTCAGTTTATCCGAGTTGGCATACTTTTAGAATACAGTAAGATTATTAATATTAAAATAAAAACACAATCATATGGCTTTAAAAATCAAACCTTTAGCAGACAGGGTTCTTATAGAACCAATGCAGGCAGAAACAAAAACTGCTTCTGGAATTATTATTCCTGACAATGCAAAAGAAAAACCTCAAAAAGGAACTGTAGCTGCTGTAGGAAAAGGAACAAAAGACGAACCAATTACAGTAAAAGTTGGGGACACGGTTCTTTACGGCAAGTATGCAGGGACTGAGCTTAAGCTAGAAGGGACTGACTATTTAATCATGCGAGAAAGCGATATTTTAGCGATCGTTTAATTTTTAAAAAATAAAAAATGGCAAAAGACATAAAATTTGATATTGACGCACGTGATGGATTAAAACGCGGCGTTGACGCATTAGCAAATGCAGTAAAAGTAACTCTTGGCCCCAAAGGTCGAAATGTTATTATTAGCAAAAGCTTTGGAGCCCCTCAAGTAACTAAAGATGGTGTTTCGGTAGCAAAAGAAGTAGAGCTAGAGGATCCTTTAGAAAATATGGGAGCTCAAATGGTAAAAGAAGTCGCTTCTAAAACGAATGACTTGGCTGGGGATGGAACTACGACGGCTACGGTTTTAGCGCAAGCGATTGTGAAAGAGGGCTTGAAAAATGTCGCTGCAGGCGCTAATCCTATGGATTTAAAACGTGGTATTGACAAAGCAGTAAGCGCGATCACAACCGATTTAGAAAAACAAGCTAAGAAAGTTGGCAATTCATCTGAAAAAATACAGCAAATTGCATCAATCTCAGCAAATAACGACAATACAATCGGCGAACTTATTGCCTTAGCATTTGGAAAAGTTGGCAAAGAAGGCGTGATCACTGTAGAAGAAGCAAAAGGAACCGACACTTATGTAGATGTAGTGGAAGGTATGCAATTTGACAGAGGCTACTTGAGCCCTTACTTTGTTACGGATGCTGACAAAATGATTGCGGACTTAGAAAATCCATATATTTTATTGTTCGACAAAAAAATATCCAACCTACAAGAAATTCTTCCAATTTTAGAACCTGTTGCACAATCTGGACGTCCGCTTTTAATTATTGCTGAAGATGTAGATGGTCAGGCACTCGCAACACTTGTAGTAAATAAATTAAGAGGTGGTCTTAAAATTGCTGCTGTAAAAGCACCAGGCTTTGGAGACCGTCGTAAGGCCATGCTCGAAGACATCTCTATCCTTACAGGGGGCGTTGTGATTTCTGAAGAGCGTGGATTTTCTTTAGAAAATGCCGACTTAACCATGTTAGGTACTGCAGAAACAGTTACAATAGACAAAGACAATACAACTATTGTTAATGGGTCTGGAAATGCCAATGACATCAAGGCAAGAGTTAATCAAATCAAAGCACAGATTGAAACAACTACAAGCGACTATGACAAAGAAAAACTACAAGAACGTTTAGCTAAGTTAGCAGGCGGAGTTGCTGTTTTGTATGTAGGAGCCGCTAGTGAGGTTGAGATGAAAGAAAAGAAAGACCGTGTTGATGACGCATTACATGCCACTAGAGCAGCCGTAGAAGAAGGTATTGTTGCCGGTGGAGGTGTTGCACTTGTAAGAGCGCAAAAGACGCTTGAAAAGCTAGCTGCAGTAAATATCGATGAAGCTACTGGGATTCAAATCGTTTCTAAGGCTATTGAATCTCCTTTACGCACCATCGTAGAAAATGCAGGTGGCGAAGGCAGTGTTGTGATCAACAAAGTGCTTGAAGGGAAAGGCGATTTTGGATATGATGCGAAAAGTGATACTTATGTAGATATGCTAAAGGCCGGTATTATTGACCCGAAAAAGGTTACTCGTGTAGCTCTTGAAAATGCAGCTTCCGTTTCTGGAATGATCCTAACAACTGAATGTGCGCTGATAGACATTAAAGAAGATACGCCTCCAATGCCTCCAATGGGCGGAGGGATGCCAGGAATGATGTAAACTAATTTACAGTTCAAATAAAAAAGCTCCTGAATTTCAGGAGCTTTTTTATTTATAGAGTCTTTTGATTACTGCAAGTTTAGACCATTTTATTTATGATCTTCTACAACCCCTTCCTCTCGGTATTTACAACAGGGATGTAAGGATTCATAAGCCTCTTTGCTTGCGACAAAGGATTTAGTATCGTGACCAACAGCCGTCACATTGGACTCAATCTGCTCAACACTTGTTTTATTTTCATCAAAAATGAGTTTTAACTCATGTGTATCCACGTTCCATGAAGCAGACTTAACTCCTTTGGTTTTAAGACTTGCTTTTTCAATGCGCTTTTTGCACATCATGCACACCCCATCAACTTCAATAGAAGCATTTGCGTTCTTGTTTTGACCATAAGATAGGGTCCCTATAAAAAGCATTGTAACTGTTAAAAGTATTGTTTTCATAAATAATTATTTAGTTTAGTTTAGTTTAAAGCGTAAGCCCGTGTAAAAAGTACTGCCAAATATAGGCCCGTACACAAATGTAGTATCAAAATTTGAACCAAATGGGTTTTCAGAGCTTAAAATTGGTGATTTTTGTGTAACGTTCGTAATGTTTTCAGCCCCTAAATAGATCTCAAAGGCCTCAGAAAATACTTTTGTAACTTGAAGATTTAAGGTCGAAATAGAAGGTGAATACGTTGGCAACTGATAGGCTTGAGGGCTGATTTCTGTAGATGAAAAACGTTGCTTACCAAGCCAGTTGAAAGTCGCATCAAACTTCCAAACCCCTTCCCCTTTTTCCGAATAGGACTCATAGGATAAATTGGCGAAATAACGATGTTGAGACGTCAATGGCTTTTTTAGTTTCCCAGAATCATACTGGGTTTTTACATCATAAAACTTGTAGGCTGTTTTAAAGTTCAGATAGGTCATCAGGTTCAAACTAAATTCCGCCTGAAAACTATTCGCATAGCTAGAGCCTTGCAGATTATAAAAATTAACCTCATAAGGGTTCTCATAGTCCACCACAACCTGATTCTCAAAATCAGTTCGGTAAAAATCGAGTGTAAGATCCGCTTTCCTTCCAAACACATTAAAACCTTGTAAAAAAGACACGCCATAATTCCAAGCAATTTCCGGGTCTAGTCCATAAATAGCGCCCCCAGAACTCTGCACATTAATTTGTCTTGAAGTTGCAAACAGCTTTTGGTTTTCTGTAAAAATATTGGCTGCTCGTTTCCCGCGACCAAAAGAAACTCTAAAAGCTGACTTTTCCCACGGCGTATATCGAGCATGCACACGTGGCGTTAAAAATGTCCCTAATAAATTATGATGATCAACTCGAATACCAGCGGTTAAATTTAAAGCGTCAAGATTATCAAAGCTATACTCAAAAACCCCCCCAACAGAACGTTCATTTCTATCATAAACCTGCGAATTAACCAATTCATTATAGCGGTCATAGGTCGCGTTTAAGCCTGTTTTTACTTTGTGTCTTGAGTCACTAATAATAGTGTTGTAAACTAAGTTAGAGTACACGCTTTTATGACGGATATCATATTCATTAAGACCAAAATAAGAAGCTTGTTCGTGATCACTATATGCGATTTGAAGGCCTAAGCTTCGGTAAGGGATGTCTGGATTTACATATCCAAATTTTCCAGACACTTCAAAACGTCTGGTGTTAATTTCACTGCCCCAGACCGAATTTGAAAGCCGATCGCTTTTAGGATTGAAACTTAGCTGCCCTGCTTGCTTTTCATCTTTCAGATAGCGCACATTTAGAAAACTAATTAACCCTTTTTGAAGATTTGTATACTGCCAACGATTCATAATATTTATCTGCTTTGCTAGAGGCATGTCAAGAAACGAATCGTTGTTTCTGTCAAATTTTTGTGAACGGTTGTTTGCATGTAGATAGAGGCCGGTATTCCATTTATCAGAGACCTGTGTGTTAAAGTGTGTGTTGAGTTCCGTACGACCATTTAAGGATCCATAGGCATTTACAAAAACTCGATTGTCGGTTGTTGGCTTGACTAGTTCAGCATTAATTTGTCCTGCTATACTTTCAAAACCATTAACAACACTTCCAGCCCCTTTGGTAATTTGAATACTTTCTACCCAAGTACCAGGGATAAAACTCAAACCGTAGGCTTGAGAGGCTCCGCGAATGGACGGTATGTTTTCGGTTGTAATTAGAATATAGGGGCTTGTTAATCCCAACATTTTAATTTGCTTTGTTCCTGAAATCGCATCCGTAAAATTAACGTCAATTGAGGGGTTTGTTTCAAAACTTTCAGACAGATTACAGCAGGCGGCTTTCAAAAGCTCCGTGCTACTTATCGTAGAAATATTTTGAGAAGATAAGTAGGAAGTCGCTGTAGATTTTCTTCTTGCTGAGATGGTAACCTCGCCTAAATCATCAGAGGCTTTCAGGACATGGAAAATACTTTTAGGCGTTTCAATTAAAAGCGTATCCGTCCTAAACCCAATGTAGCTAATGACTAATTTCTTGTAAGCAGCATCATATGGCAACTTAAAAGACCCATCATCAGAAGTCATAGTCCCAACAGTAGTATTGAGCCAAAACACATTGGCACCAGGCAATGGAATGCGCTGGTTTTTGGAATTCTGTTCCATGACCAATCCTTTAATTTCGTTCTGTGAAAAAAGAAAAAGTGGAAACAATAATATAAGATATATAGTGGATTTCATTGTTGTTTAATTTCAAATTAACTCCGAAGAGATTATTAATAATGCGCTGATGCGCATCTAAAATTGCAATTAAAACGAGGAAATCAAATCAGGAAGGCCTGATACTCTATTTGGAACTCATAAACTAAGTCAGGGGGTGTATAATTGGGGTATGAGACAGACTGTGACGACTGAAAATCAACAAACTTGACAGAACTATAACTTTTCAGTAGACCTTCAAATTTAGTTAGGGTCGGTAGCTCTGACAAAACCGACAGAACTTCAACTTCATTTAAGCCGTCCACTGAAATTACCTTGCTTTTACAGCAGCTAGTTTCAAGCCCTTCATAAGGCCTGTCTACTAAGCTATTACAGCAAGAATTAACTTTAGAAGCGACAACAGCATCCAACAACTTAGCACCACATAGACGTGTTTCAACTTTAAATGAAAAAGCCGAAAGAAGTACTAGGAGAGCCAACAAGCTGGAAAAAACTTTATGTAACTTCAAATTGTTCATATAGCAAATTTAATGAAACAATGGATAAAGAGAACACCATTACACTAAAATTAAAACAAAAAAAGAGCATTTAGAAATATTATATGGTATAAATAGTATTTTTGCTGAAACATATAGTTATGAATTTTAACGAATTAAAGCCTAAAATATCTGACTTAGTATCAAGATCAAGTTCGCTGGACGCAACTCTTAAGGAGGTATGTGAGCTATTAAAGACCTCCATCCCTTATTATGATTGGGTTGGCTTTTACTTTAAAAATGGCGAAAAAGAAGAACTTAAAATCGGTCCCTATGCGGGGGCAACAACGGATCATACCATCATTCCTTTTGGAAAAGGAATTTGTGGACAAGTAGCGGTTAGTAATAAGAATTTTGTGGTGGCGGATGTAAGTTCTCAGGACAATTATATTGCGTGCAGTCTAAGTGTGAAGTCTGAGATTGTAATTCCTTTATTTGTCAATAATGTAAATATTGGACAACTAGATATTGATTCAAACACCATAGATCCATTTACTCATGAAGACGAACGATTCCTAGAATTTGTATGTGAATCGGTTGCCTCGATTATGTAGTTGTTAATAACTCTAGTAATTAGTTAAAAAAAACTTCCATTTTGAGAGATTTGGTTAGAACTTCCTGTAGCTGAATTGACTATTTTTGATGTTTAAATTTAGACTTCCAAATGAGCCAAAACAAAACAATCAAATCCGCCTTAATTTCCGTATTTAGTAAAGAAGGTCTGGCGCCCATAGTAGAAAAACTGAACCAACAAGGAGTGACGATATACTCAACTGGGGGCACACAAAAATTTATTAATGATTTAGGGATCACTGTTGTTCCTGCGGAAGAAATCACTGAATACCCATCTATTCTTGGGGGGCGTGTCAAAACATTACATCCTAAAATATTTGGCGGAATTTTAAATCGACAAGACAACACTCAAGATGTTGAAGAAATGGATGCGTTTTCAATCCCTCAAATTGATGCGGTCATTGTCGACCTATACCCATTTGAAAAAACAGTTGCTTCAGGCGCTAGCGATGAAGATATTATTGAAAAAATAGATATCGGTGGAATTTCATTGATTCGAGCAGCCGCCAAAAATTATAAAGATGTCATCTGTGTTTCTTCTGTTGATGACTATGCCGAGTTTTTAGACTTAATTAGTAGTGACAACGGAGACACTTCTATTGAAGACCGCAAGCGATTTGCAACCAAATCTTTTAACGTCTCCTCCCATTACGACAGTGCTATTTTTAACTATTTCAACAAAGAAAAAGAAGAAGTTGTTCTAAAAATCAGTGAAACCCAAGGAAACGTACTTCGCTATGGTGAAAACCCACACCAAAAAGGCTATTTCTTTGGAGACTTTGAAGCGATGTTTACCAAGCTTCACGGCAAAGAATTAAGCTACAATAACCTTTTAGATGTGGACGCTGCTGTGAACCTAATGAACGAGTTTTATGGCGAAAAGCCAACCTTTGCAATATTGAAACACAACAACGCTTGTGGGGTGGCACAAAGAGCCACGCTTCATCAAGCCTATATAGATGCGTTGGCAGGAGACCCTGTGTCCGCTTTTGGAGGCGTTTTAATATCTAATTGTGAAATTGACTTAGCGACTGCAGAAGAAATTCATTTGTTATTTTGTGAAGTGGTCATCGCTCCTTCATATAGTACGGAAGCGGAGACTGTTCTAAAAAGAAAGAAAAATAGAATTTTATTAATCCAGAATTCCGTTGACCTGCCTGAAACAAGCGTTAGAACTTGTTTAAACGGCGTTTTAGTTCAAGAAAAAGACACTATTACTGACGATGCGTCAATTCTGGAAAATGCTACAAACTCAACACCAATAGATGCTGAGATTGAAGATTTATTATTCGCTTCTAAAATCTGTAAACACACGAAATCAAATACGATCGTATTAGCTAAAAACAAGCAATTGTGTGCTAGTGGAACCGGGCAAACCAGCCGTGTAGACGCCCTGAATCAAGCGATTCATAAAGCTACTACTTTTGAGTTTAACTTGAGTGGCGCGGTGATGGCTAGTGATGCTTTTTTTCCATTTCCTGATTGTGTGGAAATAGCAAAAAATGCAGGAATTACAGCGGTTATTCAACCAGGAGGCTCTATAAAAGATCAGCTAAGTATTGACTACTGTAACGCCAATAATGTAGCAATGGTATTTACCAAAACACGTCATTTTAAACACTAATTTATTTAAGCCCTCCCACTACCAAAATAACTTTTATTTTAGTACATTTACAAAACAGCATATTACTTTAACACTTTCAGTAAATTTTTTAGCATATGGGATTTTTTGACTTCTTGACCGAAGAGATAGCGATCGACTTAGGAACCGCCAATACATTGATAATTCACAATGATAAAGTTGTCATTGACAGCCCTTCAATTGTTGCAAGAGATCGGGTGTCTGGTAAAATCATTGCTGTAGGAAAGGAAGCAAATCTAATGCAAGGTAAAACGCATGAAAACATAAAAACGATACGCCCATTAAAAGATGGTGTGATTGCCGATTTTGATGCTTCAGAACAAATGATCAGCTTATTTATCAAAAGCATCCCTGCTCTAAAAAATAAATTATTTGCACCTTCGTTAAGGATGGTCATCTGTATTCCTTCAGGGATTACAGAAGTAGAAATGCGTGCTGTAAAAGAATCTGCTGAACGTGTGAATGGAAAAGAAGTCTACTTAATTCACGAGCCAATGGCCGCAGCGATTGGAATTGGGGTAGACATTATGCAGCCCAAAGGAAATATGATTGTTGATATTGGAGGTGGTACTACTGAAATTGCGGTCATCGCTCTGGGCGGGATTGTTTGTGACAAGTCGGTTAAAGTAGCTGGAGATGTGTTTACTAATGATATCATTTATTACATGCGCACACAACACAACCTGTACGTAGGAGATCGAACCGCTGAGAAAATAAAAATTCAAATTGGAGCCGCTGTTGAAGACTTAGACGTTCCGCCAGATGAAATGAATGTTCAAGGAAGGGATTTACTAACTGGAAAACCAAAACAGGTGCAAATAACGCACCGCGAAATTGCAAAAGCACTCGACAAATCCATTCTTAGAATCGAAGACTCTGTTATGGAAACTCTTTCTCAAACGCCTCCCGAACTTGCCGCTGACATTTATAATACGGGTATTTATCTTGCTGGTGGTGGATCTATGTTAAGAGGGCTTGATAAACGATTATCTCAGAAAACAGACCTTCCTGTATATATTGCAGAAGACCCTCTAAGAGCGGTTGTTAGAGGGACTGGGATTGTTCTAAAAAACCTTGCTAAATATAAAAGCGTCCTGATAAAATAGATTTTAAGTAATGCAACAACTTTTTAATTTCTTCATTAAAAACAAAACATTTGTATTGTTTTTGTTGTTGTTTTCAATCGCCATCTCACTTACAATACAGTCGCACGAATTTCATAGAAGTAAGCTACTTAACTCTTCCAACTATGTTATTGCTAGTATCTATGGAGCCTCGAACAGCGTAAGACAATACTTCAATTTAGAAAAAGAAAATCAACTTCTTTTAGAAGAAAATAGCCGGCTAAAATCTGAACGTTTTAATCAAAAAAAAAATAGCCCTGTTGATTCTATATTAGAACAAACATATAGCTTAAATCCCGCGTTGGTTTACAAAAACAGCTACACAAAACCCACTAATTACTTAACACTTAATAAGGGTCTTAGAGATAGTGTAAAAGAAGATTATGGGGTGATTACCTCCAAAGGAATTGTGGGTGTTATTGACAAAATATCAACCAAGTATTCAAGAGTTTTATCAATACTAAATACAAGCAGTAAGATTAATGTTAAGCTAAAAAAAACAAATCATTTTGGAACCTTAACCTGGGATGCAAAAGCAGCGGATGTTGTGCAATTAAAAGACATTCAAGACCTTGTAAAACTAGAGTTAGGAGACAGTGTAATAACTAGTGGTTTTTCATCTACATTTCCAGCAAACATCCCCGTAGGGACCGTACTCTCTTTTCGCCTTAACGACACTAAAGACCTTTACATTATTGATGTAAAACTATTTAATGACATGACTAGCCTAAACCATGTTTACATCATAAAAAACACAGATATTAACGAATTAGAGACCTTAAACGAATCCGATGAATAATATTGTATTTTTAAACATAATGCGGTTTTTTGGGTTGCTTCTTTTACAAGTTTTAATTTGTAGTAACATTAACTTTATGGGGTACATTAATCCTCATGTCTATTTACTCTTTATATTACTATATCCTACGTCAAACAATCGATTAAACTTTATTTTTAGCAGCTTTTTACTGGGTCTTATCATTGATGTTTTTTTAGATTCTGGAGGAACACATGCAGCCGCCAGTGTTCTTATTGCTTACATTCGTCCGCTATTTTTAAAATTTTCCTTTGGTGCTGCCTATGATTATCAAGCAATAAAATTTAGCAATACTGACTTTTCTCAACGTTTTGTTTACTTTTTATTTCTCATCGTTATTCATCACTTCGTACTGTTTTTCCTGGTAGTTTTTAATCAAAATGAGATGCTACTGATTGTTAAACAAACTTTATATTCAAGCGCCTTTTCTCTATTAATTTGCTTGCTTTTTACCTCACTATTTAGCAAGAAACAGTTATGAGAAAAATTCTACTTTTTGGCCTAGTCATTCTAACGGGAGTATGCTTTATTGGTCGTTTGTTTTACTTACAAATTTATGAGTCTGCTGTTTATGATCTCAATAACGACAATGCAATTCGCAAAGTGATTCACTACCCAAAACGAGGATATATTTATGACAGAAATGACAGCCTTTTGGTTGCCAATCAACCTAGCTATGATGTGATGGTGATCCCAAGGGAAGTTGAGCCTTTAGACACAATATTGTTTTGTAATTTATTGAAGATTGAAAAGCATGATTTTTTAAAATATTACAACCGAGCTAAACGCTATTCACCCCGACTTCCATCAGTTTTATTGCCTCATCTTTCCAAAGAAGATTATGCATTTCTTTCAGAGAAACTAAGAAAATTTAAAGGATTTTATATTCAAAACAGATCCGTTAGAGACTATCAGACCTCTATTGGTGCGAATGTATTGGGCTACATAGCAGAGGCAAACTCAAAGGATATTAAAAAAGATGCCTACTACAGACTTGGAGACTTGATTGGAAAGCAAGGGGTTGAAATTTCATATGAGAAAACTCTTCGAGGCATTAAAGGAGTGAAACACATCCAAAAAGATATCTATAATAGAGACATCGGAGCCTATAAAGAGGGAGCTTTTGACACGCTTCCTGTACCAGGAAAAGATCTTAAAATTACCATCGACTCTGAGCTTCAGGCTTATGGAGAGTTATTAATGCAAAATAAAATTGGAGGCATCGTAGCTATTGAACCTAGTAGTGGTGAAATACTAAGCCTTGTCTCTGCCCCATCGTATAATCCAAACTTACTCGTAGGACGTCAACGATCAAAAAATTATACAAAACTATATCTAGATTCAATACACCGACCATTAATAGACAAAGGACTTGTAAGAATGCACGAGCCAGGGTCTCCATTTAAGGTCCTAGTAGCACTCGCTGCCTTAGAAGAAAAAGTGATCTCAACCAATACTCGCATATTTTGTAGTGGACAATACGTCTATGGCAGAAATAAACGAACCATGCAATGTCACTGTGGTGGTGGCTATAGGAATTTAGATTCTGCAATTAGCTATTCATGTAATTCTTATTTTGCAATGGCTTTTAGAAATACCATCGAAAAATATGATAATTCATCCCAATCAATGGACAAGTGGAGTGATCATATAAAAAGTTTTGGCTTAGGGGCCTTTTTGGGAAATGATTTATCTGTTGGAAAAAAAGGAAATATTCCTGATGGCAGCTATTATGACAAATGGTATCCAGAGTTTCAATGGGGTGCCACAACTATTATCTCAAATTCCATTGGGCAAGGAGAAATTTTAGTAACTCCAATTCAATTGGCTAATATGACGGCTGCCATTGCCAATAAAGGATTTTATTTTACACCCCATATTATCAAATCTATTGAAAACAAACAGATTGACCCTAACTTTAACATCCCAAAACAAACAACAATTGATCCTAAATACTATGAACCAGTTATTGAAGGCATGCATAATGTGTACAATAAAGGTACGGCTAGTTTTTTAAAGGTTCCTGGAATTGAAATTTGCGGAAAAACAGGTACTGCTGAGAATTTTACTAAAATTGACGGCGTTAGACAACAACTCACAGATCATTCAATATTTATTGCATTTGCCCCTAAAGAAGACCCGAAAATTGCCATTGCTGTTTTAGTAGAAAATGGACGCTATGGGGCGCGTTGGGCAGGAAGAGTCGCAAGCTTAATGATTGAGAAATACATAAAAGGAGAGGTTTCTTTAAAAAGAATGGAGAAATTAGTTGTAGAAAAAAGTTTGGAAGACGAATATCTGAAACCTTACAGCGGCAAACCCTTTAAAATTAATGACCAATGAATGTAAACCGCTCCACTAGTTTTCAATTGGATTGGATCGCTGTAATTATTTTTACAGGGCTGGTCATTTTTGGTTATTTTAATATATTATCTGCCTCAAATACTGGTGAATTTACTTCCTATTTTGATATTACGAAACCCTACGGAAAGCAACTGATATTCATACTGGGGTCCCTGCTCTTAATCGCCGTAATATTATCTGTGGAAGCCAAGTTCTACGAGCGTTTTGCTAGTATAATATACCTCGGCTCTATGCTCTCTTTAATTGGGTTGTTTATTGCTGGAAAACAAATAAATGGCGCAACCTCATGGTATGATTTCGGAGGATTCACATTACAGCCTAGTGAATTTGCTAAATTTGCAACAGTACTTGCGCTTGCAAAATACATTAGTGATTTACAAACAAATATTAAAGAACGAAGAGATCAGATAAAAGCTGCTATTTTGGTCGCGCTACCTGCCGTGCTTATTTTATTACAAAATGATGCTGGAAGCACACTTGTTTTTGGGAGTCTATTTTTTGTTTTTTATAGAGAAGGGATTCCACAATACTATCTATTATTTGGAGTGTTTTTAATGATTTTAGGGATTTCAACTTTAAAGTTTTCTGCGATAGCAACTAGCGGAGTCATTGCTTTTTTACTCGTTTTTTATCAGTTTTTCATCAAAAGAAAAAAGAAAAAATTTAAAGGTATTATTGCTGTTTTTATTTGTAGTATTTGCCTGAGCTTTGGAGTTCAGTGGGCCTGCAATGAAGTACTTCAAAAGCACCAGCAGGACCGAATAGGACTCTGGCTAAGACTAGAAAAAGATCCCGTAAAACTTGAAGCGATGAAGCGTAACATCTCTTACAATCTTAATGAGTCAGAGAAAGCAATTAGATCTGGAGGGGCTTTTGGAAAGGGATTCATGGACGGAACTAGGACTAAAGGAAAATTTGTGCCTGAACAACATACAGACTATATATTTAGCACTGTAGGTGAAGAGTGGGGCTTTTTTGGAAGTAGTATGGTGGTACTATTATTCGTGTTGTTAATTTTACGAATCGTTTACCTTGCAGAACAACACAAGTCACAGTTTAGCCGGGTTTATGGCTATGGAGTTGCAAGTATATTGTTTGCACACTTTTTAATTAATATTGGAATGGTCATGGGCTTAATTCCAACTATTGGCATTCCCCTTCCGTTTTTTAGCTATGGAGGCTCCGGTCTCTGGGCTTTTACAATACTGGTGTTTATATTTTTAAAGTTGGACTCAAACCGTCTAAATGTGTGGTAGACTACTCTTTAATAAGGTCTAGTTTCTCAGCAAAATAATCACAAAAATCTTTCATAGTTGCAGCCATTTTTTCATCTTGAGTTGCTCGTAAATAAGTGTCACTCATCGTCACTAATGTTTGATGGAAAAAAAGCTTCATTTCATCAACTGGCATGTCCTTGGTCCACAAATCTATTCTCAACGACTCTTGCTTTTTTTGGTCCCATACAGAGAGCATTACGGCCTTGGCTTCTTCATTAGAAACGCCACCGTCTTGAGCGGTCCAATGCAGTTTTTCTGGAATTCGATTGTCATCTAAACCAACTGTAATTTGTATTTTTGAGGTGTGGGAACTTGCCATTATTTTTTTGGTTTAAATTTTGCATTATTAAAAATCTCTTGAGGATCTATTTGTAACATTTCAAGAACAGATGTAGGGTTTTTTTTCATGTAGGACTTAACAATTTGCCATCCTATATATTGACCTAATCTTCCAGGGGATTCCCTGTCTAGCTCTAAATTGAATCGTGAAAATGGGGCGGCAACTATAAACCTTCCTAATAATTTTCGATCCGTTTGATAAAGTAATTCATTTTCAACAAAATACTGCCATATGTAAAACTCATTCTCCTGAGACCATTCATATTCTGAAACTGAATACCCGATTTTTTCAAAATCAGTCTTGAACGGAATCCATAAATCCTTGAGATATAATTGTTTCCCAAAATAGATCATTTCATCTAAAAAAGTCGTCCTATTTGGCTGGTATATAAATTGTTCAGCATAAGAAGTTGCTAAGTCTGGAACTATTTGATTTGAATTCAAATTTTGCTTTGTGTAATCGTAAAAACTTGCGTAAAACTCATGATTTTCACCAAGATATGTGTCTAGTGCAATAAGTACAATAGTATCTGTTACCGCTATTTTATTTCGGTAATCCACATCAGATAAGACGGTGATTATTCGCGGTGTCTTGAGAGGCTTGTTATAGTATTTAAGATGCTGGTAAAACAAATGAATTTCAGATTCTGTTTTTTTAAAATCATCGAACACACTATCCACTGCAGTCGCCAAGAGTGCTTGAATTGGATCTTTCATTCGACGTATCCAAACAGAATCAGAGAATTTTTTTGAGAATAAAAATGGATATGATTGCTTTAAAACAGGAAGGTCAGATGGTGATGAAGACGCAAAGAGTTGATCAAACCGTTCAATAGTCAAATCTATCTCTATAGCAGAGATTTCTTTTTCTGCTTTTGATGAGTTTTGACATGAAAAAGTCGCAAGAAACAGTAAAAAAACAACTGCGCTTGAAACATAAAATAACTGGAGTGGTATGCGTTTGATTTTCAAAATATAATTTAACCTCATTTGAAATACAAAAGTAATTAATCTATTTTTTTAATCTTGTATTCTTTCAAAAAATAAAACGTTAGTATTTAAGACTAAAATGGCCTTGTTTTCTTAGCCAGGTACCGTACAGTCTAATAAGTTCAATCCTGAACCAATAGAAATCTCTAGCAGATTCGCATTTGAAACAGAAAGTACGGAAGCGATTGCACCAATTTCTCTCACAGTAACGCTTTCGGGTAATAGATTTGGAGTTGACATGTGTAGATATTGATTTTGAGGAATTGCGCTTGAGTTATTAGCGACATTTATCGGTGGAAAATAATGAGTGCAACTCAACTGAGTGAAATTTAACTAAATTGTATCGTTTCTAAATTGTCATTTTGTTCATTAAATTTAATTTAGATAAAATAATTTATCTAGAATAGTTTACTTTTGTAAGGCTATCAAATTTTAATATATGAAAACAAATCAAGTGATAACCTTTATTGTTGACTGGTTAAAAACATATGCAAAAAACGCAAAAGTAAATGGATTTGTGGTAGGAATATCGGGGGGAGTAGACTCTGCAGTTACTTCTACGCTATGTGCAATGACTGGGTTAGAAGTGATGTGTTTAGAAATGCCTATTCACCAATCCGAGAGTCATATTTCAAGAGCACAAGAGCATATAGCCCAACTTGAAAAAAAGTTTCCAAATGTACAATCAACTCGTGTCAACTTAACACCTGTTTTTGATGGATTTAAAGCAGAAATTGACTTGCAACACCCACAAGCAACTGTAAACATGGCCTTGGCTAATTCTAGGGCTCGCTTACGGATGACGACCCTTTACTATTACGCAGGTATATTGGGAAGACTAGTCGCTGGTACCGGAAATAAAGTAGAAGATTTTGGTGTTGGGTTTTATACCAAATATGGCGATGGCGGGGTAGACCTCAGCCCAATTGCTGACCTTTTAAAATCAGAAGTATACGATTTAGGAAGCGCATTGAAAATCCCTGAAAGCATCCTGAAAGCAGCTCCTAGCGATGGGCTATTTGGGGACTCTAGAAGTGATGAAGACCAAATTGGAGCCTCTTACCCTGAACTTGAATGGGCTATGAAGAGTGTTGAAGACGGAAAAACGATAAACGACTTTGAAGGAAGGGACCGTATTGTTTTTGAAATCTATAAGCGATTTAACACGGCCAATAAACACAAAATGAACCCAATCCCAGTCTGTGAAATCCCTAGTAACTTAAAACACTAAAATCAATGATTCGAGTTCTAGTTGCAGATCACCAACCTATAGTAAGCTATGGTATTCGTATGCTGTTTGAGAACTCAACAGACATTAAAATTATAAATACCGCCAGTTCTGCAAAACAACTTTTAGAGTATCTCAAAAAGTCAAATACTGACATCGTTTTGATGTCTATTGACTTGACAGATATTAATGGAATTACGGTACTTCGTACCATTAAAAAGGACTTTAGAGATGTCTCCGTAATTGTTTTCAGCACACACCCAGAGGATATTTATGCTATTAGTGCCATAAAAGCTGGTGCCTCAGGCTATTTATCGAAATCGGTGACGACAGCCACCATAAAAAGAGCCATATTAAAAGTATATAAAGGAGGGATCTACGTGAGTAAAGAACTTGCTCAAACACTTACTTTTGAAAAAAATAGTCAAGGCACCATGAACCTGTATAAAAAACTTTCGACTCGTGAAGTAGAAGTTTTGAAGCTTATTTCATCTGGAAAAAGAAATAATGAAATTGCCAGCCAGTTAGATATCAATGAAAAAACAGTGAGCACCTACAAATTGCGCTTAATGAAAAAACTAAATGTCGCTAACCTGGTAGAATTAATAGATCACGGTCGTCAAAAGAAATAATTAATTAGAGCACTCTGTTTAGCTTTCTAGAAAGCAACATTTTTAAATTTGAGTAGTTCAAAACATCTTCTAGAAGCGTTCGGTGGTCAATAGTGTCTTTAGTGTCTTGTTTAATTTCGTTTACCTTTCTATCAATTAAATAACAGCGGAGTGTTAAGATTGTTTCACTCACTAGCTGAGCGATACTTACCTCTTTTTGTTTAGGGAAAATATTATTTTTCTCCCAGTTATGAAGATTGTAACGTTCCTCATTCATTAAAATATTAGTGACATCCGATGCTAAAGTAGGATCTAATCGATTCACAAAAGATTCAATCACAAAATCGTCAGTCTGATTTAAACTATCAATAATTGTATAATACAGCGTTTTAAAATTTTCATTGGTAAACTGCATCTCATCTTCCTGTAAATCCAAGAATATTTTCTCAAACACCTTTATCTTATGAATGACAGGCTCTAGCACCAACTCCTCTTTATCATTTTCTTTTAGGATAAGATCCTCAAAAGATTCTTTTCGACTGCCATAAAGCAATAGGATTTCAATAATTTTTTGCTCTAGCTCATATTGAATATCTACCTTTTTAGGGGGGGCTACAGACTTAACAACCTCAAAGGCTTTTTGCTTTTTATTATAGGTTTTATTGGCATCACTCTGTGCTTTTTTACCCATCTGTGCCAACGTACTAAACAGCACATCTTCACTTATATCCATAATACGTGAGCACTCACGTACATAAATTTCTTTCTGAATATTATCGGAGACTTTCGAAATACTGGTCACCATGTCTCGAATCAAGTTGGCTTTTGCTACCGGGTCATTTTGAGCTTCCTCCATGAGTAAAGAGGCTTTATAAGCAATAAAATCCTTTGCATTCGACTTCAAATAGTCCTTAAGTTCTTCAAGGGTGTTTTGCTTGGCAAAACTATCTGGATCCTCCCCTTCTGGAAATGTACAGATTTTGACATTCATACCCTGCTCCAAGATTAAATCGATCCCTCGTAGAGATGCTCTAATCCCAGCAGGATCACCATCAAATAGGACTGTGATGTTTTTAGTCAGGCGGTTAATTAACCGTATTTGATCCGGAGTTAAAGCGGTTCCTGAAGAGGACACAACGTTTTTAATCCCTTTTTGATGAAATTGAATAACATCAGTATAGCCCTCTACTAAATAACAATTATCTTCTTTGGCAATCATTTGTTTTGCGTAGTAAATACCGTACAAAACTTTACTTTTGTGATAAATGTCGCTTTCTGGAGAGTTTAGATATTTGGCTGCTTTTTCATTTTTGGCTAAAATCCGACCTCCAAACCCAAGCACACGCCCAGACATACTATGTATTGGAAAAAGAACTCGGCCTTTAAAACGGTCAAATTGCTTTTCACCCTTAACAATGGAGAGGCCCGTACTTTCCAGATACTTTAGTTTGTAGCCTTTTTTTAAGGCGGTATCGGTCAATCCATTCCATGCATCTGTCGAAAAACCCAATTGAAACTCTTGAATCGTTTCGTCCCTAAAGCCCCGCTCCTTAAAGTAACTAAGGCCAATTGCTTTTCCTGGGTCTGTTTTGTGTAATGTGTTTTGGTAGTAGGTCCGTGCAAACTCACTGACTAGGTACATACTTTCGCGTTCGCCCGCGGCCTCTTTATCAGAATCTGACTGGACCGTTTCTTCTATCTCAATGTTATATTTCCGAGCTAAATATTTAATAGCCTCTGGATAGGTAAAGTGCTCATGTTCCATTAAAAATGAAACGGAGGTCCCTCCTTTTCCTGTTGAGAAATCTTTCCAAATTTGCTTTACAGGAGATACCATAAAACTAGGGGTGCGTTCTTCACTAAAAGGACTTAAGCCTTTAAAGTTGCTTCCCGATTTTTTGAGCTGCACAAAATCCCCAATCACTTCCTCTACACGAGCAGTGTCAAATACTTGATCTATGGTGGCTTTTGATATCAAATTAAATACTTTTCTTTTAAATTTTTAGATTTATAAAAATACATGATTTTAGTTTAATACGTAATACATTTTTTTTATTTTTGAATCATGATACATAAAACAATAATTGCTTTTTTATTTATTTCTTTAACTTTTAGTTGCAACAAGGATTCAGAAATAACACCACCTGAACCTGAAGTTATTTTAACTGATAACGTTCTGGTGTATAACTCCGAAAAAATCCATGACCATCTTAGCTTACTTGTGAAAAGTGGAAGGACAACATCCTTATTAGTAGATAAAAGAGGTAATACGGTTTATGAATGGAATTTTGAAACAAAACTTGGAAACGATTTTGAATTGTTGCCAGATGGAAAAAGCATCGGAATGTTTAAAAGATCAGAACCTGTTGTTAGTTTTGGAGGCTATGGAGGTATCGTCAAAATTTTTGACGAAACTGGAACTGAAACTTGGAGTTATGACTATGTTAATGGCAATGACATCGGGCACCATGATGTTGAAATGCTGCCAAATGGAAATGTGATCTTTTTGGTCTGGGAAGAAATTGATGCTACTGAAGCACAAGCTGCTGGGGTTAATTTTACTTCAAACGTTTATACAGAAAAATTAATCGAAGTGAACCCTAATACAAATGAAGTAGAATGGGAGTGGCGTAGCTGGGATCATATTGTTCAAGAATACGACCCAAATGCACTCAATTATGACTCCGTTGCAAACAACCCACAACGCATAAACATCAACTACTTTATAAACGGTAACGGAGATTTCATGCACGCTAACGGCATTGACTACGATACTGACAAAGATATCATATACATCAGTGTCAACTACTTTAGTGAAATATGGGCTATCGATCACAGTACGACTATAAATGAAGCAAGTAGTCCCTCTGGTGGAAATTATAATAAAGGAGGCGATTTGCTATACAGATTTGGAAACCCAAGTGCTTATAACAATACTTTGGGAACGCGAACTTTTTACAACAATCACTTTCCTAATTTATTAGAAAACGGAGTGCCTGGATCAGGTAATATATTAGTTTATGGGAACTCTGGACCAGATGGACTGGCACAATCTACCGTCTATGAACTGATGCTTCCAGAACCTTTTTCATTGCTCCCTAATACCAATAATGAGCCCACAACCGTATGGAGCTTTACGGATGAGGAATTATTTTATGGAAAAATTTCGGGGGCGGACAGATTGGCCAATGGAAATACTCTCATTTGTGAAGGTGATTTTGGAATGTGGGAAGTTACCCCTAATGGGGATGTTGTTTGGAAATATGAAAGCAACGCCAACTCGTGGAGGGCTTATGGCTATGAATTTGGAAGTCCCGCAGTACAATACCTAGGACTTTAATCCCTTTATTTATTTCTTTCAATCACATAATTGACCATCAAAATCAGTGATTTTTTATAAGAAGATTCTGGAAAAGGCTCCAGTAATTTTAAAGCCTGCTCTTGATAAGCTTTCATTTGAGAAACGGCATACTCCAAACCTCCATTGGTTTTTACAAAAGCAATCACTTCTTTTACACGTTTGGCATCTTTATTATGGTTTTTAATGGAGTTAATCAACCAAGTTTTTTCTTTTTTAGAACAGTGATTCAGCACATAAATAAGTGGAAGCGTCATTTTTTGTTCTTTGATATCAATTCCCGTAGGTTTTCCTATTTGTTGGGTACCATAATCAAATAAGTCATCTTTAATTTGAAAGGCCATCCCTATAAGCTCTCCAAATTTTCGCATGGTTTCTACGTCTTCAGAAAGTGGTTTAACAGAAGCAGCGCCCAAACTACAGCAAGCAGCGATAAGCGTGGCTGTTTTCTGTCGAATAATTTCATAATAAATAGCTTCTGTAATATCTAGATTCCGGGCTTTTTCAATTTGCAACAGCTCGCCTTCGCTCATTTCACGAACGGCCACCGAAATTATTTTTAAGAGATCAAAATCATTGTTATCAATACAAAGCAAAAGGCCTTTTGACAATAAAAAATCGCCCACTAAGACAGCAATCTTATTTTTCCAAAGTGCATTTATAGAAAAGAAACCACGACGACGGTCGCTTTCATCCACCACATCGTCATGCACCAAAGTAGCGGTATGAATCAACTCTAAAACAGAAGCACCCCGATAGGTCCGTTCGCTAACGTCTCCATTGGAAATCATTTTGGCTGTCAGAAACACAAACATCGGACGCATTTGCTTGCCCTTTCGATTGACGATATAATGCGTAATTCGGTTCAGAAGTGCCACCCGACTTGACATGGACAATCGAAATTTCTTTTCGAAAAGTTCCATTTCATAAGTAATCGGTTTTTTTATGTTTTCTATAACCTTCAAAAAAGTGCTTTTAAGATTGTAAAATTAAACATATAATAGCCATAGTTTCTTAGGGTTTAGTTAAAAAAATTATTAACATTCCTAAAATTAAATCTTGAAGCTAATAAATGTGTTAAAATTCAATATAATTTCAGAGAAAACTGGAAATGAAGTTTTTAATTATTGTTTTGTGAGTAAATTTGTGTATCTTTAATCCTCAACTTTTAAACAAAATATTATGAAAAAAATTACTTTATTAGCCATACTGACGGTGTCTTTTCTAACAAATGCTCAAGTGGTCTTGAGTGAAGATTTTGAGGCAAGCACCTCACTTCCAGATAGCTGGATAAATAATGATGCCTTTGCGGCAGACGATACTTGGGTTATTGGATCAGGAGGAGATCACCCTGGGTATACAGGTGTTGACACATATCTTTACTCACTCGGAGATATGGTTGGTAACTACGCTTACTTTAATAGCGATGCTGACAGCAACAACGATCTTGCTGAAAACGTAGCCCTTGAATCCCCTGTTTTTGACTGTACAGGACTAGCCACAATTGTAGTTAGTTTTAATACCTGGCTTCTGCCAGCTTATGGAGGTATGGGATATGTTGAGGTTTATAATGGAACTGAATGGGTCTCATCAGGTTTGGATTTTAGTGGGGTGGATGCAACGTACGGTGGAGAACAAATCATTGATGTTAGTACTCAATTATCCAATGTATCTAATGCTAAGATTAGGTTTAGATGGACAGGAGATTGGTCAATGAGTTGGTTTATTGACAACGTTGTTGTTCAACAGCCTCAAGGCAGTGCTCCCGGGGCTTGTACGACTCCTAATCCTTTAGATGAGGCTATGGATGTAGTAATTAATCAATATACCTCTACCGCAACCGGTACCACTTACAAATGGGTAGAAGTTGGATTTGCTGCAGGAACTGGCGATGCTGCCACTTCTTACGACGTTACCTACAGTCTTAATTCAGACCTTAGTGACCCCGTTTTAGTCGCAACAGATTATGATGGTACTGGTACTTCAAATGGTTCTTTATGGGGAACTACAACAGCTGAGGGATGGCAAGCAAATACAACCTACTACTGGAAGGTTACAGCCAATAATATTGCTGGTTCAACAGACTCATCTACTTGGAACTTCACAACAGGTGCAGCTGATCCTTTAGGAGTAGAAGACTTTACAATTGAAGCTTTAAGCGTCTCACCTAACCCTGTAAAGGATGTAATCACTATTAACAGTCCAGTCGGATTTGACAGTGTTGAAGTGTTTAACCAATTAGGACAACTAGTGTTGACGTCTAGTTCAGATTTAATGAACAATAATAGGTTAGATCTTAGCGCATTAAATCCAGGAATGTATTTAATGCAAATCAACGCTGATAACAAAAGTAAAACAGTGAAGATTATTAAGGAATAAGTACTTTTTTAATACACTATTAAAAAGCCTGTGAAATGAATTTCACAGGCTTTTTTGTTTTTGATTAGTAGCTGTAATTAAATATATAACTTAGGTGCCATTCTAAAAATACCTTCCAAAATTACTTCCAATTGAGCAAATTCAATTAAAAATGCATCATGTCCATGAATAGACTGGATTTCTGAAATCGTGACATTATCTTTATGTGTTTTTAAATCTACATACGTTTCCCAGTTTTCTTCGGGTTTAAAAAATAAGTCGGAATTAATCGTAACAATATGGATATTAGATTTAATTTTTGAAGCCACTTTTATAAACTCTTCTTTTCCGTGAGAGATATCAATGGTGCGTAGCACTTGATTCATCATTTTATATGCAGGAAGCTGAAAACGCTCATTTAATACTTTCCCATGGTAGTTTAACCAACTTTCAACTGCAAAAATAGCCTCACCATCCTGAAGCGTTCTATCAAATTTGCTTTTTAAAGACTCCGGAGTTCGATAGAGCGACATCGCATGCATGCGTGCATCGGCTAAAGGCTCCGAAGAATTGTTTAGAATTCGATCTTGAATGTGACAATTGGCTAACAACCAATCGGTTGATTTCCAATCGGAAGCAATCGGAATAAGGTGTTCAATAAGATCGGGCTTTAAAGCCGCTAGTTCCCAAGCCAATCCACCTCCAACAGAACCGCCAATAACTGCAAAAAGCTGAGTTATTTTTAAGTCCTCCAAGGCCAATGCAAAAATTTGAGCAATATCACCCGCCGTAAAATCTTTGTAGTTTTCAATGAGGTTCAATGGATTTTGGTCCTGTCCATTTCCGGGGATGTTAAATGCTAATACCGTATATAAATTAGTGTCAATCACTTTTGCAGGTCCTACAATTGAAGTCCACCAACCGCCGTCTCCAGCGACATTAGAATTACCCGTTAAGGCATGATTTATCATCACTATAGGCGCTTCATACAGTGGTTTACCAAAAAGCTGGTAAGACAAATTCAAAGAACAAGTCTTACCAGTTTTAGTGGTATAATTTGAAATATTAATATACTGTAGTGCTGCCACTCTTAATCTCGATTTATGTTAACTATAAACTTTCTCAACAGATAATCTAACGGGTGTTTCATTTCTGAGATTATCTTTAACAGGACATCTATCCTCCACAATTTTCAGCCACTGAGACAAGGTCACGATGTCGGCTTCTGTTTCTGGATTAAGATTGATTTGTATGGATTGAAATCCTGCTCTTTCATGAGTAGAAATCCCTAATAATTTATCTGGGTTGATCTCCCCAGAAATATCAATATTGAGTTTAGATATTACAAACCCCAATTCCTTAGCAACCAAGTGGCCAACGACATTGATACAGCCCGCTAGGCCCGCTAAAATATACTCAACAGGATTCGCAGCTTCATCTGTACCTCCTAATTCCTCTGGCTCATCGACAACTAACTTAAAGTGTCGTGCTTTGGCTACAAATTGTGTGGTCGAATTACTTTCGCCATTCACAGAAAATCTTAAATTGCTCATCGCTGCTAATTTGCTTGTAATTCTAATTCACTCACTGCTTTAAAGGCTTCAATAAGATCGGATTTTAAATCTTCAATATTCTCTAACCCAACCGACAAACGAATTAAATCTTTGGTAACTCCAGTTGCTTCTTGCGAGGCATCACTTAGCTGTTGGTGTGTTGTACTTGCTGGGTGTATGATCAAAGATTTGGTGTCTCCAATATTAGCGAGTAACGAAAATAGCTTTGTGGTATCGGCAATTGTTTTTGCTGCTTCAAAGCCGCCCTTCACTCCAAAGGTTACAATTCCACTTTGTCCTTTGGGCAAGTACTTGTCCGCAAGTGCTTTGTATGGACTCGAATCTAACCCTGGGTAATTAACCCACTCTACATCGGCTTGCTTTTGCAGCCACTGCGCCAGTTCCAATGCGTTTTCACTGTGTTTCTGAATTCTAACTTCTAAGGTTTCTAAGCCTTGAATGATTTGAAACGCATTGAATGGACTTAATGCAGCTCCATAGTCTCTAAGACCTTCTATTCTAACTTTAGCAATAAAGGATGCAGCTCCAATAACTTCGTTATAAACTAACCCGTGATATCCGGCAGAAGGCTCTGTAAATTCAGGAAATTTCCCACTACCCCAATCAAAAGTACCGGCATCAATAATAGCACCGCCAAGAGCGGTTCCATTTCCGTTAATGTATTTTGTAAGCGACTGAATTACAATATTAGCGCCGTATGCAATAGGGTTTAATAAGTAAGGGGTTGCAACTGTATTATCTACAATTAATGGCACCTTGT
>Ga0209199_1000781_pt1 | contig 42262 bp, 41 predicted proteins | sample COGITO_mtgs_1105_7_FD_184805 | JGI IMG/M metagenome (GOLD analysis project Ga0209199, IMG submission 184805) | Pelagic marine microbial communities from North Sea - COGITO_mtgs_110523 (SPAdes) (version 2) | ecosystem: Environmental > Aquatic > Marine > Epipelagic ... | reverse complement strand
TATTGTTGGCTCTATTGAAGAAAAAGACTCTTTATCTCAAAACAAAAATATCTTTCTCTTTCCATTGATCGAAAATAAATTTCAAAATATTGATAGGAAGAATTATAAAGTTACTCAACAAGAGAGACTTACATTAGGATATCATGGAAGCTATACACATTTGGCCAAGTTTAGTCCAAATCTATCTTATGCTATCGAAGAATTAAGTAAAGAATGTGACATCAGTTTAAAAGTTATTATGGATAAGGCGTCACCAAAATGGAAAGTTGGCAAACCAAATATTAATAGTATTGAAATAATTGAATGGAGTTTAAAGACTTTTAGTGATGATATTTTGTCCTGTGATATTGGCTTGGTTCCAAATATATCAGACAACACCCCATGTTTGATCTCTAAAAACGATGTTCGAGGTTTATATAAAACAGATTATTTTTTTCGGATGAAAAATAAATCTAATGCTGGACGTATGTTTGTATTTATACAGCATGGAATTCCTGTTATTGCAGATCTCACTCCTAGCAATATGCATATACTTGGTCAGCCCAAAAATGGTTATGCAGTTTTTAATAAGTATGGTTGGTTAAGCGCTCTTAGAGAGTTAAAAGATGTGAAGAATAGAGAAGTAGTAGCACGTAATGCTTTGAATTCTTTCAATGATTTATATAATCCGATAGTTTGGGCTGAGGATTTGTTGGCAAATATGAAGGATGTATTAAATGAAAAATATGTTAAATAAATGGGTAAAATTTTTTAATAAAGATGACTCTCTATTTAATTATAAGCAATTTATAAACTTAATGAAGAAACAAAACAAAGGGCTAATGAGCAAAAAACAATACCTCAAAATATCTGAAGAATTATCAAAAGTTAGCCCATGTAATTTGTTGGTATTTGGCTTGGGCGAAGATTCGTATTTATGGGACAATATAAATAAGTCAGGTTCGACTATTTTTTTAGAGGATAGTAAAGAGTGGATTGATACTGTAAATGATGGATCTTTAGTCATCGAACATATTCAATACTCTACCTCAGTAGACAAACATAAAGAAATCGGTTTTGATGAACAAAAATTGAGGTTAACACTTCCGGAAAGTGTACTTAACAAAAAGTATGATTTTATCATAGTGGATGCTCCATTAGGGCACCAACCTCCACGTCCATTTAAAGGGCCAGGTAGAATGTCGAGTATTTTTATGGCTAGCCAGCTGTTAAAGAATGGTGGCATAGTGGTAGTGGATGATATGGGAAGAGAAGTTGAAAAAACTTATGCATATCATTATTTTGGAGAAAAAAATTTAAAAATGTTTATTGAAAATAAAGTTGGTATTTTCTTAACGAAATAAATAACTTTTAGTAGGATATATTGTGAGAAAAGAGAGTCAAAAGGATACAAAATACAAAGAGTATTTAAAGGGAAAAACGGTTGCTCTGGTAGGTCCTGCTGAATACCTGACAAACCTCGATACAGGAAGTTATATAGATTCTTTTGATATCGTCGTAAGGATCAATAGAGGGATGGAAGTTATAGAAACCTATTCAAAAAGTATTGGTAAACGAACAGATATTTTATACAATTGTTTAATTGAATCTCCAGATAATGGAGGTATCATTAATATTAGGAATTTATCAGTTAATAATGTCGCCTGGATTGCAACTATACCTGGTTCTGATGTGAATGGCGTTTGTACGTCTGATAAACTACACAAAATGGTTAAGTGGTTCACGGTCTTTAAGATAAAAAGAAAATTTTCATATCATATTATGGATTATCAGAATTACACACAGTTGAACAAAAAAATAAATAGTAGAGCTAATACTGGTTTTGCTGCAATATTTGACCTTCTTGATCATGACGTTTGCAAATTATACATAACGGGTTTCAGCTTTTATTTAGATGATTTTATTAATGGTTATAAAGAAGGGTGCTCTCGTTCTGAAAAAGAATTTGCCAAACAATGTTTTGCTTCAAAAAGGCATCAACAAGTACCTCAATGGGATTTATTAAAAAAAACGCTATGTTATGACAAAAGAATTGAAGTTGATCCAGTTTTGGAAAAAATACTTGCTATGGCTAATTTGTCCCGGGAAAAAAGTCCTATTATGGAAATATATGATGAAAAAATTTAAGGTCTATATCGTTACATATAAAAGAAATGAGATTTTGAATGACACACTTAAAAATTTATTTGAATCAGACTTTTCGGAAATTCAGAACACAGAAGTAAATATTATCAACAATCATACAGAGTTTTATTTAGATGAAGAATTTATTGGCAAAGTAAAAGTTTTACATAATGTGCTTAGGCCGAATCGGTCAAATGGGAATTTAGCTGAAAACTGGAATCAAGCTCTGTTACATGGTTTTAAAGATTTAAATAATCCTGATTCAGAGTATGTGGTAACAATGCAAAACGATACCGTTGTTCATAAAAGTTGGTGTAGTAATTTACTTGAAATGCATAAGAAATTCAATTTTATTGTTGGGAAATTTGGCGATAATTTAGTTAGTTACACACCCGAATCAGTAAAAAGAATAGGGATTTGGGACGAAAATTTCTCTGGTGTACAGTATAAAGAAGCTGATTACTGGATAAGAGCCTTGATTTTTAATAAAGAAAAATCGTGTATAAATGATACGCTCCATGGTTTAGAGTTAAATAATCAAGACGCTTTACCTCTTGATATAGCCGAAGGTAGAAATTTTGAAATTGAAAAAACACTTAAAGAAAAAATCTTGGGCAGGGATGGTGTATTAAAACGAAGAGCAGATGATCCTGAGCATAAAGAAATATGGAGTACTCGGGGTGGTATTTATAAAACATGCGCCTGGAATTACTTTGAATACAAGTGGAGTGGTACATGGGTTTCAGAGCCAGCCAAAAGTGGTTGGATTAAAAACTGGACCATTGATTTTGTGAATAATCCACCTGATATGTCTAGATCTAAATGTATAATTTTTTTTAAATATGTTTATTTTGAAAAAGATATAGAGAACCTTCAAGCTAAGAAGTATTTGGTTTAACTATATGAGTTGTAGAGATATTCAGTGGTTAGATCCAAAAAATGTATGCAATTTGGGACGTGTCCCGGTTACAAAAAAGACTAACCCATTTGTTCAAACGGCAATACAAGTTTTAAAGAATACGAATATAAATTATAAAGAAACGGTTGTGTTTGATTATTATTCTAATAGAAGGTTCAATCCCCTCACACTCGCCGATTTCTATTCAGTAAAAAGTAAAGCTTTGTCGGAAGTGCCTGCTAATTATATCTTTTTGCCTTGGTTACACTCGGTTCCAGTATGTGAATACATAGATAATGACTTTTTTGGCTTTAAATGTGATGAGAGTATTTATTTACTGGTAGAGAAAATTAAACAGATCTTACGCTCATTTAGACGGTATGGATATAAACCAGAAAATTTCCCAGATAAAAAAGGTGGGTATATAACAGGATATTACCTTCTCAATAATAGAAATAAAAAATTTTATGTGGTGAGTGGCAACCACAGGATGGCAATCCTTGCAGCTTTATCTAACACCAAGGTACCGGTGAAATTTGAAATGTGCGAACATCTAAAGCCCAGAGATAAAGTAAATAATATGATGTTCAAGACAAAATGTAAGCAATATCTTTTTTTTGATAAGCCAGGGGTTTACATAAAAGACATTTCCATATTAGCTGTTGATAATTGGCCAGCGGTTAAAAGTGGTTTTATTGAAAGGGAAATCGCAATATCAATTTTTAATAATTATACTGATAAGTAAGAAGTATTTGTCAAAAATTCATCAGGTAAATCATCGCCCAAGACGTTGACCGTTCCTCTCTATAAAAATTATAAGGGAAATGTTCTCCCTTAACATTGACCACTATGGTGTTAAACTCTGACGCTTAATATAATTATTTTTACGTGAGGTAGGCACCAAAGGATGATAGAAGCGAAGATGCGTAGCCAAAATGTAATAATAGAAAGAGTCTTTTAAATGGTGTATCGAGAATATTTTATAGTTGTTTTAGTAATAATTACTGACCTACAATAAGTATTTTGGGAACATAATTAATAAGTCTGAATATAGTGACTTATCGACCACTTATTTGCCTTTCTAAAAGGTAAATTAAAATAATGGCTTACAAGAAAGGCAAAGGGTGGTTACTTTTAATTTTTTCAATGGTGAAAATCATGTACGCAAGAAAAGCTCCAGTCATACTGAATAAGATAATCGGCAAATATAAAGTGCCAATATTGCCTCTAACTGAAAATACTGTTGTTGTTGATTGTGGTGTTGGTGATGGATATTTCTTTTGGTTTTACCATAAATTTTTCAAAAACTACATTGCAGTAGAAGCCTCATCTACAAATGTCGACACACTTAAAACAAAGATTAAACTTAGTGGAAGCGAAAAAACTAGTAAAGTCCTTCATAACGCTTGTTATTCGATAGATGATAAAGAACTAGAAATTAAAACTATAATAGGGAATGAAGTTTTAAGCAAAGGCTTCACGGCTAATAATAATAGCATTCACTATGAGTATGGACAAAAAAACAACAATTGGGATAATCCGATTGGTTTAAACGACATGAAGTCTGAAGTAGTAAAGTCGATAACGTTAGAGAGTTTGTTCAAAAATTTTAATTTAACCAAAATAGATTTTTTGAAAGTCGACATAGAAGGTGCAGAGTATGATTTTTTAATGACAAAAAATTTAAGTAATGTTCGTTTTTTAGCAGTTGAGATACCTAACAGAACCAAAAACAAAAAAAATAATTCACTCATTGAATATATTCTCAAACAAGGTTTTTCAAAGATTTTTGACAATGGAAAAGACTGCACTTTTGCAAATAATGATGAAGATTTGGATAAGATTTATTTTGTTGACTTTCCTACTCTCTATTTTTCGAAAATGAAGACTGAATTTGCATTTGGTGAGGTTGAAATTAATTGCTATCGAAAACCCATAAACGCCAATAAAAGAAGTTTATTTTCTTACTTAAAGAAAATAATTAGAAAGCTTGGTTGAGGCATCAAGTCTATCTTCGCAATTGGCTTCATCAGAGATTTGGTTAGACAGTTTCTAATTTCATTTTAGTGTTTTTGTGTTCCAATAGTGTAATACACACAGTTGAATACGCTAGTTCTACTCAGTTGTTAGAATTTTTTTAGGTTATTTGAAACATAAATATATAAGAGCAATGACTTACAGCTTTGAAACAGTCGAGTAGGAGTGAGGAAAGCAGTTGCTGGAGAAGAGAAATAAGCACTTAAGGTTCAAAATAATGAAGTAGGTTTGGGCACCTAGTGTAGTTATGTAGGGATAAAGTTAAGGTAAGCTAAGGTTCACTCTTCGAGCGGTTGCAAAGTATGTCACCGATTTTAACGTTACTAATGAATTACTTTCAAAAATATTTGCTATTTCAAGCGTGTCTTCAAAATTTGACCAAGTTATTAACTTGGTTGGAAAAATGATATTTTTAAATTATTACTATTTAATTTAGCAGGACCTGAGGTGAATAGTAATTTGGTTGAAGTATGTTGTCCAAATGGCAAAAAATTGATCGAAAAATGATATGGTCAAATAAGCTGTTTATTATGTTCTACCCAATAATATTGAGGGTAAATAGTGTCAACTTGTTATGGTTTATTTGTGAATTACTAGGCGACAATTAGCTCGTTCGACTGGTCAGGTTAGTTGACGTATTAAAGTGAATAATCTGGCAAGGTCAATAAATAAAAAATTAAGTGTAGATTAATCATCTAAAGACTTAACTTTGTTGAGCTGAACATACTGTATTGGATCTCAGTCTACATTCAGTCTTGATGAGTTTGGTATTGGAATTCATAGAACAGCTTTAATGTATCTAATATCATGAGTCAGGTATCTAAAAGTGGGTGTTAATATTGCTAAATAAAAAGTATGGAAAACTGCAAAATTTGCTTTTGTAAATAGAGTATTTTAGATGGCTTTCTAAAATTGAATTGGGTTATATGTGGGGATTGTTTTGAGTTTTACTAAAGAAAATATTTTGGAAGAAATAAAAAATTTGTCTACACATGAGGAATGGAATCATCGTTATGAATTTCCTTATGGGATTAAAACATGTGAAAATCTCAGTGTTAGTATAGGTAACAATGTACATAAATGGTCACGTCTATCGAAAGTCATTAATGATATTAATATAACAAATAAGAATCTTATTGACGTAGGTTGTAGTGATGGATTTTTTTCAACCGAATGTGCGAAGTTAGGAGCGAAATATGTTCTTGGTGTGGATGCCGATGATCTAAGAATAAAAAGAGCGAAATTCGCATCAAATATCTATGGTTTGAAAAATGTTGAATTTAAGAATATAGATATATACGGTGAACAGTTTAATACAGCGAATTTCGATGTAGTGCTTGCTCTTGGTATCCTTCATAGAGTCCCTGATGTATACGGTTTTCTAAAAAGAATATCTAAGCTCGGAGAAACCATTGTTATTGAATTTAAAACTTTTGACTCCTCTGACTCTGTGTGTAGGTGGGGTGGGGCTGAAAGAAAAGGTAATGAATTTAACCAACTATACTTCTTGCCGTCTGTAAGTTTTGTTTCTGAGATCTTAGATTATTTATCTTTTGATGTTACGGAAATATTGAAGGATAAAAGTAATCTTAAATATAAGAGAACTATTCTCGTTGCTAAAAAAAGAACAGTAATTAAGCAACCTAAGAATTTAGTATTCGAGAAATATAAAGATATTCATAAAGGTAAAAGGGTGTTTCTGGTGGGGAATGGACCTAGTTTAGCTGATACGAATTTAAACCTACTCAAAGATGAATTTACGATTGCAATGAATAGAGTTTCTATGATTTATAATAAAAATGAATTATGGAGGCCAACCTACTTTTTGTTCTCTTCAACAAATGTAAAAGACACTATATGGGGTGGGCAATGGCTTTCGTCAGTCAAAGAGTCTGTTTCAGAACCCAATACAACTTCTTTTATCGCTTCTGCCTTTAAAAAATATATTGATCCTGATGATAGCTACCCAAAAATAAAATGGTTCGACTCTCTAAGTGAAACTAAACCGTCACAAAAAGGCCAGATTAGGAAAGATTCATTTTCAACAAATATTGTTGACAGAATTGATAAGTCAGGAACCACAATGAATCTCGCTCTACAACTTGCATATCATATGGGTTTTAATGAAATAATTTTCGTAGGTTCAGACCTTGGTTGGACAAAAGATATGGGGTCTAAAAGTGACCCAAACCATTTTGATGCATCTTATCGAGCCAATATACCGAACCCATATAAAGCTAACCACCAAATGAGAAATGTGCATAAATTAGCTCATTCTATATTTATCAGAGATAAACCAGAAGTTAAGATTTATAATGCATCACTAAGATCCATGCTTGATGTTTACCCAATGATTGATTATCCAAGTTACGTGAAAAATTCGATTATAAAATTTAGGCCAGATGAACTGAACCTAGCTTCTAAATATTGGGATAATCTTATTGACGAATCTCCAAAACCAATTTTATTTTTAGTTAGAATTAAAAATAAATTGAAAAGAATTCTCAAGCAAATAATTGGTAAGTCAAAATGATTCAAAAAATTAAAGGTTGGTTGAGTCCCATTGTTATTCTTACACGCAAGAGTGTCAAAATTTTTCTTCTTAGAAGGTCAAGAATAAAATATTTTCATGATACCTTTGACGCTGATGAAAATGGGTTTTTATATATTGTAACAGGCGATGGATATGCGCAAGAATGTATTTTTTCTATTCGCAGCCTAAAAAAATACAACAATTCTAAGATATGTGTTTATTCCGAAGAGAAGTACAGGGCTCTCTTTGAAGGAGAATGTGATTTTTTCTGTGTTATTAATACTAAAATAAAACGCCCAAAGGTTGAGTATATAAGCCAATCACCATTTAAAAATACAATATATTTGGATTCTGATACGTTTATTAACTACGATATAACTGAGCTCTTTGATTTATTAGAGAAATATGATTTTTGTAGCGCCTTTTGTAATGCGAGAAAAAGAGAAAACTATAGTAATTTAATTCCTGAATATGGATTGATTCCTTATTCATTTTCTGAAGTTAATAGTGGGGTTATGGTTTTTAATGATTCTGATGCAGTCAAAGAACTCTTTATGAATTGGAAAGATTACTACTATAAATTTCTAGGAAAAACTAATGGATGGGATCAGCCTAGCCTTCGGGTTTCATTATGGAATAGTAATGTTAAGATCTGCCATTTACCACCCGAATATAATGTAAGACCAAAATCAGTATATCAAAAAGTGAAAAATAACAAACATATTCTAGGTAATATGCACATGGAGCCAAGGATTTATCATATGCACTATTCTCCTGAAGTACATAATGGTAAATTTGAGATTGATGACCTCAATGAATTGAAGGAGAAAGTAGAGAAATTAGCTATTGAGATAACTTACTAGCTGAGAAAATGAAATTGGGTGCGTTGTTAGATTGCATCCAATTGTGACCCAGCGTTTGAGTTGAGTTTTGACCCGCCTGTTGGCGGTATTATGGCCTAATTTACACTCTTTTCGCCAGTTTTATCCTCTCGTTGGTGAGTCGTTGAATGTTAGAAGCGAAAGCTGTCATTTCCCGTTTCAATAATGTGGCAATGGTGCTTTAACCTATTTAGTAGTGCTGTGGTCATTTTAGGACCGCCCTGATAGCATTATTAAAAATACCAATCCTAAATTTAATTTTATAAAAGTTAATGTGCAATGTGAAGAGGAAAATGTTGAACCAGGAGCTGAAAAATAACTCAAGTCAGGCTTTATTGGTGTCTTTATTGCAACATACGCGGTATCTATGTTCGAAGGGCAATAGTTATATACTGAAATTACAGAATATTTGAGTCAGTTCGGTTTTACTCAGGTTTTAATTTATCCAAGCCATAGGTCACTTACCCAATGAAAAAAAAGGAAAATTTAGCGTATTTTGTGCACATCCCTAAGACAGCAGGTAATACAATACGATCGATTTTAAGGACAGAAAATGTTCTTATAAATCCTGGTTATAAAAAAATTGAGAGAGTACACCATTTTGGAAAGCGTAACGTAGAAAGAATAGTTGACTCACAATTATCTTTTGATTCACCGTATTTTCCTAGTTATATTGATGACTTAAATTTTAGTAAAGCATTGATTAAGTTTACGTGCGTACGAAATCCATTTGATCTTTTAAGCAGTTACTACCATCATTACATTGATAGTACGAAACAAAAAAACTGGATCGACCGTGGTTGGGCTAATGTAAATGGCTTTCATGGCTTTAATTCGTTCTTTCAGTTTATAGACTATTACTGTAATTGTGAACCAGAAGAATGGCATGTCCCAGAATTAAATAAAAATTTATTTGGACAAATTTTTAATTCTGAGGGTAAATCTAATTTAGATTATGTCATCTTTCTTGAAAATATTGATGCAGGTTTACACGATATATTTAACATCATTAAAAGTAATGAATCTTTTAATCACCAATGTTCTAGCAAGTTTTTCTATTTATTGAGAAGATTAAGGCGAGATTTTATTTCGAATACTCATAAAAATAAATCAATAAAAAAAGAATTTTATAACGATGTTATGATTAAAATGGTTGAAAATAAATGTTGCTGGGAATTAGATACATTTCAATATTCAGTTAACAAGCACTCCCGTAAAAATACTATACAGTCAGTATTACAATTGTCGTTATGAGTATCTAATGACTTGTAGTTAGAAATTTATTAAAAAATTACATGGCAATCATACCTATGGTTTAGCGCATAATCTTTATCGTTGAGGGGACACTTCATTAGGTATCAAGATCGGTGGGAACACATTGTCTGTAAGTAAATATATTTGGTTCAAATCTGAATGGCTACTGCATAAGAAGATAATATTTTTTATATTGTAGAAATTTATTTGTCTAATTAGTATCTTAGTATAATTTTATTTTTTAATGAATTTAATAATATGAGTATATAATAAAATGATAAAAATACTTTCTCACAGGGGATATTGGAAAAAAGTTGAAGAGAAAAACACTATCCAAGCTTTTGAGAATTCCTTCTCACATGGTTTCGGCTTAGAGACTGATATTCGTGATTTAAATGGAAAACTTGTAGTTAGTCATGATATACCGATTGAATTTGCCTTAAGTGTTGATGAATTATTCACTTTATATAAGAAATATGGATCTAATTTTTGTTTAGCGATTAATATTAAATCGGATGGCTTGCATGAGCTATTGATTAAGCTCTTAGATGAATATGATATAAAAAATTACTTTCTATTTGACATGTCGGTTCCTGATGCCGTTATTGCTAAAATGAAAGGTTTAAATATATTTACGAGACAAAGTGAATATGAGCAAACATGCTCATTATATCATTATGCTCAAGGTGTATGGATGGATGAATTTGAATCGCCATGGATAACTAATGAGTGTATATTAGAGCATATTAAAAATGGTAAAATGGTCTGTATTGTGTCTCCCGAGCTCCATGGTAGAGAATATATGGAAAAATGGATGATCTATAAAGAATTAAATAAAATCAAAGGAATCGATAACGTTTACTTATGTACAGATTTCCCCGATAAAGCTAAGGATTATTTTTATGACTAAAATTAAAGCAATTCTTTTTGATATGGATGGCGTCCTTATTGATGCGAAGGAATGGCATTTCGAAGCAATGAATAAAGCGCTTGAATTATTTGGAATGAACATAAGTAGATATGATCATCTTATAACCTACGATGGGTTACCTACTCAAGTGAAACTAAAGATGCTCTCTCTTGAACAAGGTTTACCAGTTGCATTGCATGGTTTCATTAATGACATGAAACAACTATATACACTAGGAATCGTACACGCATTATGTAAGCCTCGATTTCATCATGAATTTGCGTTATCCAAGTTAAAAGAAAAAGGCTACCATATTGCAGTTTGTTCTAATTCTGTTATCAACTCCATTACTGTGATGATGGAAAAAGCATCATTAATTCAATATCTAGATTTTTTTATATCAGCACAAGATGTTGAAAATCCTAAGCCGGCGCCTGATATTTATCTGGAAGCAATTAACAGGCTTGGTCTAGAACCCAAAGAATGTTTGATTATAGAAGATAATGAAAATGGTATTAAGGCAGCAGAAGCTAGTGGTGCTTGGGTTATGCAGGTGGATGAAGTCAATGAAGTAAATTATCAAAGTATTATGGAAAACATTTTAAAATATGAGCGGTTACAGGGATGATTAATGTCGTAATTCCACTTGTTGGAACTAGCCAGTTTTTTGATGACGTTCAATACAAATATCCTAAACCTTTAATTGAGATTAATGGTGCGACCATGATCGAACTTTTTCTTAAGAATTTTAACAAAATGAGGAAAAAAGTTCACTTTATTTTTATTTTAAATGAAGATGATTGTCGGAGATTTCACTTAGATAACATACTTAATATTCTTACTTCAAATAATTGTGACATTATAAAAATCGGGGCTCCAACAAAAGGTGCTGCATGCAGTGTCTTGATGGCTGTTGATTTAATTGATAATGGTAATCCGTTGATTATTTCCAATGCCGATCAATATTTTGATATACCGTTAGAAGAAGCTATTTCTTGTTTAGAAAGCAGCGATGCGGGAGTGATTATTTTTGACTCGATTCATCCTAGATGGTCATACGTGAAGTTAGATAATAAAAATAATATTGTTGAAACAGCAGAAAAAAACCCAATAAGTAATCATGCTGTTGCTGGGTTTTATTACTTTACAGAAGGTAAATCCTTTGTTCGGGCTGCAATGAGTATGGTTAAAAAAGACGCTTCAGTTAACGGCATGTATTATATCTCACCTGTTTTTAATGAATTGATATTGGAAAATAAAAAACTGGGTGTTTACCCGATAGAGAAATCGAAATACCACACATTTTATAACCCACAAAAAATCAAAGACTATGAAAGGTTAAATGATTACTAATATAATAACTGAAAATATATAAAAGCTTTTGATGCTTAATATTTTGGTATGATATCAAAATTTTTAGCTGATAATTTTTCTTTATAAAGCCTGTTTTAAAGAAAATCGAAGGAAAAGAGGAAAGTCTAAAAATCATAGAGAGGTTTTATTTTTTTGATCACCTTATCATTCACAGCAAAAAACATATTTAAATATATAGACAGAGCTTGGACTAAATTATTTTTAAATTGATGTTTCTTAATTAGAAGATGTTGTCCTTACTAGATTTTGATATTAATTAACTTACTGAACTTAGAGCTTATTTGGATATTCCGTTATGAAAAAATTTAATTTAAGTAATATGACGAAAGGTTGGTTTGTAGGTGATTTTTCTCCTACTTTATTAAAAACTCGAGACGTAGAAGTTGCAGTAAAAAAATACATTAAAGGTGATACTGAAGAAAAACACTATCATAAACTTGCGACAGAAATTACTGTTGTAGTTTCAGGTCGTATAATGATGAATAGTGTTGAATATAAAGAAGGCGATATTATTATTATTGAACCATACGAGGCGTCAGATTTTGAGGCCTTAGAAGATTCAGTGAATACAGTAGTAAAATTTCCTGGAGCTAATAATGATAAATATATTGGAGAACCTGTTAGATGATAAACATCGTTATTCCGATGGCGGGCTTAGGAAGTCGGTTCACTGATGCAGGTTATGATAAACCTAAGCCATTCGTTGATGTCATGGGTAAACCAATGATAGTTCGTGTTCTAGAAAATCTGGCCTATCCTGATGCCCAGTATATCTTAATTGCTAGAAAGGAACACTTGGAAAAAGAGCAGGGGTTAATCGAACAAATGAAAAATCAATTTAATGTAAAATTTATTGGGATTGACCATTTGACTGAGGGTACAGCTTGCACTGTTTTATATGCTAAAAAATATATAGACAATGAAAACCCACTGCTCATTGCAAATTCAGATCAGATAGTTGATATAGATATCAAGTCCTATATTAATAACTGCTTTGCACGAGGGTTAGATGGCTCTATTTTAACGTTTATTGATCTGTTTAAAAATCCTAAATGGTCCTTTGCTAAAGTTGATAATAATAATCTAGTGACGCAAGTGGAAGAAAAGAAAGTTATTTCAGAATATGCTACTGTGGGCCTATATCTTTTTAGAACTGGAAAGCTTTTTGTTGACAGTGCTATAAAAATGATAATTAAAAATGATCGTGTAAACAATGAGTTTTATACCTGTCCTGTCTATAATTACTCAATTAGAGATGGCGCAAGAATTGGCATTTTTGACATTCCCTTTACAAAAATGCATGGAATAGGTACGCCTAACGATCTGAATATGTATATAAATATTATTCGGGAAAATTAAATTAAATATTAAATTTATATACAATTTTACTTGAATGTAATTGAGATTTCTAAATTTTACATTTGAATAAAAGGTTACCCTCATAGTGTTTACTTATTCCGTTTGGTATTGGAGATATGGTTAGATACATCATTAAAAAAATTACTTTAAACCGGCACGTGGCCCCTCTTTTACTGCCATATATCTTAAACTTACATAATTTTTGTTATAGTTTTTCTTCTGCTTTAGCTAGAATTTCAAATAATAATATTCATCCGAAACATAAAATATTAGAGTATAAAGAATGGTTCCAGAGGCATATCAATGTTGATGATGTTGTTTTAGATGTTGGAAGTAATACCGGAGCACTCCCGTTTGCATTGGCTAATAAAGCGATATATGTCTATGGAATTGAAATTGTTGAAAATTTAGTAGCTGGTGCAATATTGAATAATCGCTTTAAGAACGTAAGCATTATATGCGGTGATGCAACAACGTATAACTATGATGCCCTTAAACCTATCACAGTGGTCACTATGAGTAACGTGCTTGAGCATATTGAACATCGTGTGAAATTCTTAACGAAAATCATCAACCAAGTGAAGTGGAAGGATGAATCGAACAAACGGTTGTTGATTCGGGTACCAATGTTAGACAGGGACTGGATTTCGGTGTACAAAAAGAATATTGGCGTTGAGTGGAGGCTTGATAAAACCCATTTTACTGAATATACAATGAAATCTTTCGAAAATGAGATTGCGGCATCAGGCGTGGAATTACTGGACGTGGAAGTGAAATTTGGTGAGGTCTATGCAGTTTGTAAAGCGATTTAGTGATTTGGTTGGGGTAAATTAGCAAATGAGTGTAAAACAGTTTAATACAAATATTGTATTCAATAGCCGGGAGTCAAAATCAAAATATGTTTTTGATAAATATCGATCAATTCTTGATCAGTCAGTATTAGACGTTGGTGCTGATGCTATGTATTTAAAGCCTCTAATATTGTCAAATGGTGCAAAATATAATGGGGTTGGAAGAGGGGAAGGAATTGACCATGATCTCGATCTTGAGAAAACGCCATTTCCATTTGAGAATGACTCGTTCGAAACAGTCTTATGTTTGGATGTTCTTGAGCATTTGGAATCAATACATTTAGTCTTTGATGAGTTATGTCGAATATCAAAAAAATATGTTGTGGTTTCTTTACCTAATCCGTTGTCAGATATTTTTTCAGTCATCAGGAAAAAGGATTATTCATCGACACAATGCCTGAAATTTTACGGTTTACCAGTTGATCCGCCAGAAGATCGCCACCGCTGGTTTTTTACAGAAAAAGAGGCTAGAGCATTCGTTAAGGAAAGGGGGCATCGTAATGGGTTCTCGACTATGCAGATTGATGCGATTGGTGAACATCAGAAAATGGGTGGTAACGGTTTAAAGGGAGCAGTTGGTCGATTACTATTTAAAACAATATTCAGGAATGATATTGATAGTTTGAATTTGCACCATGGCACGATTTGGTTTGTGTTAGAAAAAAATGTCTAACAAAATCCTCCGAACTAATTTTGATGTGTCCAAATTGAAATTAAAAAATTGTATTCGATTGTTAATTGGCTTGCACAGTTACTACTTCCCCAAAGTTAAACGCCATAAGGAATACCTGTATTGCAATTTGATAGGTGGCAGGGTGTATGGGGGACCAGACCGGTTTTTACGAAATTTACTTTCAAGTTCAGACATTAAAGACCAGATTCATGTTTCAAACTGGAGTTTAAAATTTTGTCGGTCAGCGCTTGTCTTCTCTTCCTCTTGGGGAAATTCATTTACACGTCTTTGCCATTTTTTTGATGTGAAATCTGTATTACGTGTAGATGGATTCTATGTGCCAGATGATATTATTGATGCAAAATTTCAGCTCTCATTAAGCTATAGAAAATATGTAAATCAGCGGTTATCACGGGATCTTAAGTCCTTTGAACATGTGATTTATCAATCTCAGTTCGCAAAAAAAATATGTGACCAATACTTATATAAGCGTGTTAATAATTACTCTATCATTCCCAACGGAATTAATATTTCTCATTTTAAACCAGCAGTACTTCCAATTAAAAATGATGTCCTGAAGTTGATAGTGCTGGGCAAGCACTATCCGAAACATCTCAATTTGGCTATTTCGATATTCAAAGGCGTTTTAGAATATCATGCAGCTGAACTAATCATTATTGGCCCAATGAGAAATGGTGCAGAATTGGTAGAAAAGTTTATAGACAACTCAAGTTTGGCTTTAGAGATTCGAAATAAAATTTCATGTATTGGGACTGTATCATTTAATAAACTGCCTTCAGTTCTTTCAAATGCTGATATTTTTATGCATGTAAAGGTAGGGGACTGGTGCCCAAATGCAGTTTTAGAAGCTATGGGTTGCGGATTACCAGTCGTTTGCCCCGCATTTGGAGGTACCAAAGAACTTGTTGGAGAAGCAGGAATTGGTGTTGATGGGCCAGCATGGGAAATTAATGAAATCCTAGTAGAAGGAATGGTGAAAGCGGTTATTGAAGTGGAATCTGATTTAATTAGATACAAGAAAAAAGCCAGAGATCGTATCTTAAATCAGTATGATATAACTAAGATAGCCAAACATTATTTAACAGTATTAGAGTATATGCATGAATAATCCTGTTAAAGTATCGGTAATAATGTCGTCATTTAATGAAGAAAGTAATGTAGTAAAGGCAATAAAAACTGTTATAAAACAGTCCTTTTCTGATTGGCAACTTATCGTTGTTAATGACGGCTCAACTGACAGTACAGTTGACTTGGTAAATCAGTTAATTAGTGAAGATCCCAGAATTACGTTAATTGATAGTAAAAATAATCAAGGTCTTGCTGCAAGCTTGAACAAGGGTATTGCGGTATCAACTGGTGAATACATTGCGCGAATGGATGCAGATGACCTTGCACTTAAAGAACGTTTAAGATTACAGGTTGATTATCTCGACGAACACCCCGATGTAATGGTACTCGGTGGAGGAGCAATATATCAAAACTCGCAGGGCAAGGTGCTTGGTGAAGTATTTATGCCAGAGGAACATAACGATATCATTCAATGGTTATTACGATCTTCTCCATTTATACATCCCACAGTTATGATGCGAAAATCTTTCTTAAATGTGACGAGCGGTTATGATGACTCTCTAAAGCGAGCTCAAGATTATGATTTGTGGTTTCGAGGGCAGAACATTGGCTTGTATCATAATCTTCAAATACCTATTTTGACTTATGTACAAAAAGAAAAACGAAGTTTGCGTTCTTTATTTGATAGCTACACAGTGCGTAGAAGAAATGTTTCAGGAATAAAAGATATGTCTATTTCATTATTTTGGCTAGTAATTAGTATAGTAATGAGAATAGCAAGAAGGAAATAACTGAGTTGTATACTATGGATGCAAATAGAATATTAGTAACAGGATCTTGCGGTACGGTTGGAAGTGGTTTGGTTGATTATCTTATCAAATATTATAACGAGGCCGAAGTTTATTGCCTTGATAATAATGAAAGTCAACTTTTTTTCCAGGAACAAGAGTACCTAAGTAATGCCAGAGTTAAGTTCCTTTTAGGGGATATTAGAGATCTTGAACGTATGAGGGCAGCGATGCAGGGCGTGGATATTGTGTTTCATACGGCGGCACTGAAACATGTTGTTATGTGTGAACGCTCCCCCATGGATTCAGTGCAATCTAACATTCTAGGAGTTAATCATATTGTACAGGCGGCAAGTGAAGCTAATGTTAAAAAAGTGATTTTTACTAGTTCAGATAAAGCGGTTAATCCTACTAATGTGATGGGGACAACAAAACTGATGGGAGAGAGATTAATAACAGCTGCTAATGCAAACCAATTGATAGGAAATACAATCTTTGCGTCAACACGTTTTGGTAATGTTTTAGGCTCCAATGGTTCAGTAATACCTATTTTTAGAAGGCAGATAGAAATGGGTGGTCCTATTACTTTGACTGATCCTGAAATGACAAGATTTGTGATGAGTATAGATCAAGCGGTAAAACTTCTTGTGGAGTCTGCAGAGATGGCACAAGGTGGTGAAGTCTTTGTTACCAAGATGCCAGTTATAAAAATTTCAGATCTTGCAAGAGTCATGATTGAAGAGTTGGCTTCTGTTTATGGTCATGACGCCGACTCAATCGAAATAACGGAAATTGGTTGTAAACCAGGCGAAAAACTTTATGAAGAACTGATGAGTGATGAAGAAACCCGAAGAGCTGTAGAGTTAAGAGATTACTTTTCTGTACTCCCTGCTTTTAGAGGATTATATCGCGATATAGACTACAATTATGAATCAAAAATTTCGGATGATGTTTCAAACCCTTATATATCACAAGAAGAACCTGCGCTGAGTTATGGTGACTTAAAGTTATTTCTGAAAAAATATAATTTACTTTCTAATCTAGAAAAAATAGAACCTGGCCAGCGTTACTGGCCTGGTGACAAATCCTAATATAGGAATTCTTAATGCCTCATATATTAATTCTTGGTGGTGATGGCTATTTAGGTTGGCCAACCGCAATGTTTTTTTCAGCTCGTGGATACGAAGTTACCGTTGTTGACAATCATTTTCGTCGGAATGTCGGAGATGAAATCGATATTTCTATGCTCTATCCTGTTCCAACTCTAATAGAGAGAGCAAAAATATGGCATGAAAATACTGGAGGTGAGATTAAGGTCATTACTGGAGATCTTGTTGATGTTGAGTTGATGCGTTCATTGTTTAATGATGGGCTAAAATACGATTGGGCGGTGAATTATTCCTTTACAGGCGTCCCAGATACTGTTCTTCACTATGCTGAGCAACCATCGGCACCTTATTCTTTAATGAATTACAAAACAGCGAATTTCACACTCAATAATAATTTAATGGTCACTAATAACTTAATGTTTGCAGTTCGTGATCTTGCTCCAGATGCACATATTATTAAGTTGGGCACGATGGGTGAGTATGGAACACCTAATATTGATATTGAAGAAGGCTGGCTTGAGATAGAACATAAAGGTCGCAAAGATAAATTCCTCTATCCAAGACAGGGAGGATCTTTGTATCATACAACTAAAATCATGGATACAGACTTGATGTGGTTAGGCGTTCGGCTATGGGATTTGCGTGTCACTGATTTAATGCAAGGCCCCGTATATGGAACAGACACAGAAGAGTCAAAGGTTGATGAGAGATTAAAAACAATTTTTAATTATGATGAATTGTTTGGAACAATAGTAAATCGCTTTATTACACAGGCCGTCGTTGGTTACCCCTTAACCGTTTATGGTAGAGGGGGGCAGACTCGAGGTTATTTAAATATAAAAGATACACTGCAGTGCGTTTTTGTTGCGGCAAAAAATCCTGCGACTAAAGGGCAACTTAATATTTTCAATCAAATAATGGAAACATTTTCTGCAAATCAATTAGCCGAGATGACAAAAGAAGCTGGGGATCGGCTAGGTTACAATGTGCAAATTAAAAATATAGACAACCCAAGAAAAGAACTCGAAGAGCATTATTACAACCCAGCATACCAGGGTTTGATTAATCTGGGTGTAAAGCCGAATTATTTAACACCTGAAGTAATGGATAGTATGTTTCGGTTAGTTGAAAAATATAAAGGGAATATTCGCAAAGAAACGATCTTTAGAGGTGTTAAATGGTAGGCCGATGGTTAATTACAGGAGGTTGCGGATTTATTGGCACTTCTTTGATATCTCGTATTCTAATAGATCAGCCGGATGCCCATATTCGTGTTTTAGACAACTTATCTATCGGAAATAGAGATGATCTTGCTGAAGTATGTTCATTTGAAGAAGTTTCTGAGAACGCAGTTCCGGATAAGTCGGGCGTCTTTTTGCTTGTAGGAGATATTCGTAATGCCGATCAATGTTTACTAGCCACTATCAGTGTTGAATGTATTGTTCATTTGGCTGCAAATACTGGTGTCGGCCCATCAGTAGAAGATCCAAGGGCAGATATGGAAGTAAATGTAATTGGTGTTTTCAATATGCTTGAAAGTGCAAGAATAAATGCTGTAAAGCGTTTTGTTTTTGCTTCCTCTGGCGCGCCCGCAGGTATGGTTTCACCTCCAATACATGAAGAATTGGCTCCTCATCCTGTCTCACCTTACGGTGCGAGCAAACTTAGTGGTGAAGGATATTGTTCCTGTTATTATCAAACTTTTGACATAAATACTGTATCTTTACGTTTTGGTAATGTCTATGGTCCAAGATCTAAGCATAAATCAAGTGTTGTTGCGAAATTTATACGCCAAGCATTGAGTAATGAAATATGTGAAATTTATGGGGACGGCACACAAACAAGAGACTTTATCTATATTGATGATTTAATTAATGCTGTTGTCAAAGCAACTAATTTTGAAAAGGGGGGGGAAGTTTTTCAAATTGCTGCTGGTGCTGAAATGACACTAAATGAGTTAACTAAAAAATTAAAGTTAATTTTTCACGACAAAACAGGTGAAAAGATGAAGGTCATAAATGGTCAAAAAAGGCTCGGGGATGTAATGAGAAATTTTGCAGATACAAGTAAAGCCAAAAAAATATTGGGTTGGGAGCCCCTAATGCCCATAGATGAGGGTCTTGCTAATACAATTGTTAGTTTGAGTGAAGGTTACAATAAGTAAAAATGGGGATTTTTCTACTGTTTAAATTTAAAGAAAATGTAAAAATGCTAAAGGAAAGATTATGTTGTTAACCATTATAATTCCCTGTTTTAATGAAATATCAACAATTGAAAAAATTATTGAGGCAGTAAATAATTCTTCATATAAAAATAAAGAAATTATTATTGTTGACGATTGTTCAACCGATGGTACAAGAGAAAAACTACAAAATGAAATTGAGGGATCAGGAAATGTAAGTAAAGTTTTATACCATCCACACAATAAAGGTAAAGGAGCTGCGCTGAGAACAGGTTTTCAGGAAGCTGCTGGTGATGTGGTAATAGTTCAGGATGCTGACCTTGAATATGACCCACAAGAATATGAACTCCTTGTAGAACCTATTTTGCAAGACAAGGCTGATGTGGTGTATGGATCCCGATTTATTGGTGGAAATGCACATCGCGTGCTTTATTTCTGGCATAGAATGGGGAATGGCATACTAACGTTGTTATCTAATATGTTCTCAAATCTTAATTTAACTGACATGGAAACATGTTATAAAGTAATGCGTCGTGAAATTATTCAAAATATAGTTATAGAAGAAGATCGGTTTGGTTTTGAGCCAGAAATTACAGCAAAATTGGCAAAGAGTGGTTATCGTATATATGAAGTTGGTATCAGCTATTATGGTCGCACATATGAAGAGGGTAAAAAGATCGGTTGGCGTGATGGGGTGAGTGCAATCCGGTGCATCGTAAAATATAACCTATTCAGATGAAGTTATTTAAATATCTTTTCGTGGGTGGTGCGGCTGCTTTAGTCGATATTGGTCTTTACACTTATTTTGCAGTATATTTGGATTATAATTATCTTCTGGTCGGGCTGTGTTCATTCGTTATTGCAACCGGTGTGAACTATATGTTGAGTATTCGGCACGTTTTTGAAAGTGGCACGAGATTCACTAAAAACAAAGAAGTCTTAATGGTCTTTGCTGTTACAGGTGTTGGCTTACTAATTAATCAGGCCATATTGTTTATTTGTGTAGAGTATGTCGAGATAGGTAAGTTTATTGCAAAAATCATTGCTACCGGTATTGTTTTTTTCTGGAATTATTTTATACGAGTTTTTTATGTGTTCCATCCTGTCCGCAATAATAATCAAGGCTAACTATTGACAATGTATGGGCTTGATTCATTTATACTCGTTCCTCCTTTTTCAATATTAGCTTCAATTTTATTGATATTGAGTTGTGATGCTTTAGGTGTCTATTTTACTCGTATTCTTGGTTTTGACGTTTGCCATATAGAATGGATGCGTTGGCAAGCCCCAATTATTGGTGCGGTTGTAATAAGTGTGATTTTTTATCCATTTGCTCTGCTTGGAATAGCTTATCTTTCTGTTTTCAAATCTGTAGCCCTCTTTTTAATAGGTATATCATTGCTTCACTTGGTTTTAATGGGGAAGGAATACAAAAGTTATATATATAATATGTTTTGCTGGCTCAAAAGCTATTTTTTGTGGAAGCTTTTATTGTTATGTTTAATGTTAAGTTATTTTCTATTCACATTATCTCCGATAACGAATGCGGATTCACTTGATTACCACGTAGGAACAGCTCTACATATTTTAAATAATGGCAGCATGCCTGTGACACCAGAATGGTTTCATAGTAGGTTATCAGGTAATGGTGAAGTTTTAAACGCAATTGGTTTTTCAGTTGGAGCTGAGCAATTTGGGTCTCTACTGCAACTTGCAGGATTGGTGGGTATTGTTGGTTTAATATATCATGCTGTGCCCATCTTAAAGAGCAGACACAACGAAAGTTGGCAGCTGTTACTCGTTATGGCTGCTGTGAGTGCGCCGGTGCTGATTTTTTTAATTGGGTCAGTAAAACCACAGTTACTACCAATTGGTATGACAAGTTTTGCGCTTGCGCTTTGCCTTTTTCCATCAATGTTAAGTCTTGATAAACAAATGATAAGTAGGGCATTTGTTTTGATTTGTATGCTTGTTATGGTTGCATCACAAGCTAAAATTAGTTTCTTGTTGGGTGGGGGGTTAGTCGGATTCTTATCTGTGTATATGATGGCAAAGAATAAACTATACGTTCCAATGATTATCGTTGGATGTACTAGTTTTGTATTTATCATGTTGCCTCCGATTGCTTGGAAGGTTATCCACTTTGGAGGTGGGTGGGTTGAGTCGCTAGTCACTCCTTTTCCTGGCGATTGGTATGGTACGGCTGAATTTGAAAAATCCCTAAGAAATTATCGTGATAGTGTGGTTTGGTTTCCATTTTCACTAATAGTTCCATCGAGATTAGGAGTATTAAGCACTATTATTGGTATCGGTGTTGGCTTATTCATATTCATTAAGCCGACTAAAGAGCAGCCTCTAAAGCTTGTTGTTGTTCTATCTTCTGTTTTTATAATTATTGCCACAATTTTTGGACCTCCAACTTCCCGTTCCTATCTTGAGCCTTATTTTTGGTTATTAATGGTGTTGGGGTTTCAAGGAATACCAAACGTTATTTCTAAATTTTTAGTATGGTTTCAAGGGGTAATAGTTTTACAATCGTTTCTAACGCTGTCTATGTGCTGGTATGGAATTGTTAGTTCTCTGCCGGGCGCTTTAACTGTATCAGGTAGAATCTCAGTGATGGAGAAGTTGGCGAATGGTTATTCACTAATGAGATGGGTGGATTTAACAGTTCCAGTAAATGCTGTAGTTATGTCTCAACATAGAGCGATTGGGTTAGTTCAAAGGAAAGCAGTTTCTTTAGACTGGATGAAACATGTTGAGGCTGATAAAGTTAAATCACTACCATATTTATATCAAATAAAAGATAGCGGAGTGACCCATTTGTTAGTTCAGGGTGAAAACTTTAAAGAGTCTCAATATGTTCGATTCTATTCAAGCTGCTTAACTGGAAAGGCAATCAAGTCTGATCTTTTGACTATGGCAACAAGAAATCCGTTTAATAGAGGCCGTGGGTATGTTGCATGGCTTATCCCATTCAATGCGAATCTATTACCGGATTGTGTGCTTAAAACTGATGATTAATGTAAAGCGACATGTGTTTGCGTTTTTTATGGTTCTCTCTGTCGCAAACGGTATTGTCTTTTTTGGTGCAAACTCACTGGTTAGCTATTTTGTTGGTGAATTAATTATTTTTGTATTTTGTTATGATCTATTAAAAATAAAATATCGATTTCATATTTATCAAGTTTTGTTATTTTATTTTTATTATACTTTATGTATAACACATTCTTTTTCAGGCTTACATAATGATCATCGTCTCTATTTAAGCTCATATTTTGTAAATTTACTTCATTTTATTTTTTTTGTCCTCGGTTACTGTTATTTCAAGTATAGACCTGTTGGAAAGGTTGTTAAAAATAAGCAAAATAAAATAATTTTCATGTATATGATGTATCTCTTGATTGCTGGGGTCTGGTCATTATTTTTAACTAATACTGGGCGCAATTACTCTTCTAGGTTTACTATATCTCCTGAAGAAGTAAGAATTGGTTTAAATATTATTCACTATATTTCTAGTAATGTTCTTGGATATATAGAAGCAATTTTTATGTTTATTAATTCTAATCCAATGTTCTATGCTATGTTTAATATAGTGAAGGGCTTTATAAGTTACGTAAATTCTGGGGTAAAAGCTGCACTACTTGGACCCTTGTTAATTATTTTCATGATATTTCAGATTTATTATAAGACTATTTCAGTTAAAAGTTTATTTTTTTTATTTCCTATCGGCCTATTAATTTTAACATTCTTAATTGCTACAACAGTTTTTAGAGACAACCTTTCATTAGAATCTTTATTAAGTATTGACCTGGAAAGAATGAATGATTTTCTTTTTTACTTTCTTCGTAGCCCAGAATCAAGTCATATAATTTATACTGCTAACGTGATGGGTATGATTGAATCTGGTCATACTGATTTTCGATATGGTTTTGACTATTTTCGATTTATATTGTATCCATTTAAAGACATTTTTGAAAATTTTGAATATGCTTCGTTTATTCAATACCCTTCTCTTCTTGCAGGGAAAGCTGTAAACCAAGGTAAATACTTAGGGTTAGCGGGGGAGTTATATTGGAACTTTGGTTATCTTTTTTTTATATTTTCATTTGCTTTCGGTTTGGCTTTAAAGTGGTTTACTAACCTAGCTTTCTCTAATACAACGTACGGTATAGTTTCTTATCTTCTATTATTTAAAACTCTACTTTGGATCCTATACCGTGGAATAGGAAATGAGCTAACAATTATGACCAGTATATTTATATTGGCGCTTCTTATTTTTGTTCTATTAAGGCATCTCATTAATAGATTTCCACTCCTAGGCCGACTCTTTTCAAAATGGTAAAATTAAATAAGTATGAAAAATAATATTCGGGTTGCAAATGTGATTGAGGAGGGAAGGTTAGGTGGTCCTCAAGTAAGAATTGCAAACGTTGCTCTTGCACTTAAACCTTATCTGGAAACTACAGTGGTTTTACCTTTTGATAACTCTAATCTATTTATGCAGAAGCTAGATAGTTTTAATATTAATTATAAATGCTTAAATTTAAGCAGAATTACAAAAGACTTTAAAGTGGCTTGTAGGTATGTTTTATTTTCTATATTTGAAATTTATAAGTTATCCAAGTATTTTAAAAAAGAGAAGTTTGACCTAATCCATGCAAGTGGAGGTTCGTGGCAGTATAAAGCAGTTATAGCCGCAAAGCTTTCGAATGGCAAAGTTGTTTGGCACCTTAATGACACTTCTATGCCCTGGTTATTTCGGAAAATTTTTTTATTATTCAGTAGTTTTCCTGATGCATATATTTTTTCTTCAGAGCGGACCAAAATTTATTACTCACATATATTTCTGGAACAAAAAATGAGCTTCATTATTCCAGCTCCAGTTGATACAGAACAGTTCTCTGAAAACTTAATAAATTCGAGCTATGATGAGATGTTTAATGAGTGGAAAGGAAAAACAGTTGTAGGTGTAACTGCTAATTTAAGTACAATAAAAGGGCTTGATATATTTATACAAGTTGCATCAGAACTTAACTCCTGTTTTCCTGATATGAAATTCATCATAGTCGGTTCTGTAGGTGATAAAAAATCAGCACTTTACAAAAATCTAATTAAACTTAAAGAAAAGCTGAATGTAGATAATTTAAGTTTCGTAGGGCAAGTTAGTGATTTAAGAATATATTTAAAACGTATGGATGTATACGTATGTAGTTCTTATGCAGAGTCCTCCCCAATCTCTGTTTGGGAAGCAATGAGCATGTCAAAACCCATTGTTTCAACAGACGTCGGTGATGTTTCTAAATACATTGTAAATGGGGAGTCGGGTTACATCGTGCCAGTAGGTAGTGTTAGAGCGATTAAAAATAAAGTTTCATGTTTACTTAATAATCCTGAACTGCTAGGTAAATTTGGTGATGAAGCTAGGAAGGTTGCAGAAAGAAATTTAGATATTAAAATTTGTGCAGAAAAACACTTGTCTGCATATAAAAAAATAATTAGTTTGTGAGTTAAAAAAAAATTATGTTTATTCTTGGGATTAATGCGTACCATGGCGATTCCTCTGCCTGCATCGTAAAAGATGGGGTTTTATTAGCTGCTGTTGAAGAAGAAAGATATACCCGTATAAAGCATTGGGCTGGTTTTCCGGTTGAATCAATACGATATTGTCTGATGGAAGCAGGTATTCAACTTGAGAATGTTGAACATGTTGCTATCAACACAGACCCAAAAGCTAATTTTTTTAAGAAAATTAGTTATAGTTTGAAAGAACGACCTGATATAAAAATGGTGTTCGATAGAATAAAAAATAAAAAGGGTAGGGCGAGTGTAGTGGAGGAATTAATAACTGCATTTCCTGGGGCTAATTTTAGAGGTAGAGTCCATTACATAGAGCATCATTTATCACACATAGCCTCAGCACATTTGGTTTCTCCATTTGAAAATTCAGTGTCCTTATCTGTGGACGGTTTTGGAGATTTTTCAAGTGCGGCATGGGGGGCGTGCAATGGAACAGATATTAAAATTGATCATCGCGTTTTCTTTCCCCATTCTCTTGGAGTTTATTATCAAGCACTTACACAGTTTATTGGCTTTCCTCATTATGGAGATGAATATAAAGTAATGGGGTTAGCGCCTTATGGTAAGCCAAAATATTTGGAGCAAATGAGAGAAATTGTAAAATCTAACGAAGATGGGTCCTTCCAACTAAATCTTGATTTTTTTAGACATCACAATGAAAATGTGGAATATGAATGGTCAGGTGGTTCTCCGTCAGTCGGTTGTTTATTTAAAGGAGACGAGCTAGCGAAGTTGTTAGGTGTCTCACCTAGAAAAAATGAAGAGCCACTAGGTGAAAGACATTATGATATTGCACATTCTATTCAGGCAAGATATGAAGAAGTTTTCTTTAACTTATTAGAAGCTTCTCATGCGCAGTATGGGATAGATCAGCTCACTTTAGCCGGAGGCTGCGCAATGAATTCAGTAGCTAATGGAAAGGTGTATCGGCGCTCACCATATAAACAAGTCTATATTCAGTCTGCAGCAGGTGATGCAGGTGGTGCGATAGGAGCTGCGTATGTAGTTGCTAACAAAGTTGGTGACATTAAAAAGCGTTTTCATATGTCTCATGCCTACATGGGGCCATCTTTTAATAATCAGTACCATGAGAATTTGTTAAATGAAAAAATGGAAGATATTGTTAGCCAAGGTTGTGCTGTAAGTCATATTTCTGATGATACAGAATTATATGAAAAAACAGCAAAAGCTATATCTGAAGGATTGGTTATTGGTTGGTTCCAAGGGCGTATGGAGTGGGGGCCAAGAGCACTAGGCAGTCGTTCAATTTTAGGAGACCCTCGACGAGCTGATATGAAAGACATATTAAACCTCAAAATAAAAAGACGGGAATCCTTCCGGCCCTTCGCACCGTCAATATTAAGAGAAAAGGTTTTAGATTGGTTTGAAGAAGATGATGATGTTCCATTTATGATGCAGGTTTTTCAGATTCAAGAGCAAAAAAGAAAGCTAATTCCCGCTGTTTCTCATGTGGATGGGTCAGGTCGACTTCAAACTGTATTTCATGAAACAAACCCACGTTATCATAGTCTGATAAAAGCATTTGATAAACTCACTGGTGTACCAATTGTTCTGAATACTTCCTTTAATGAAAATGAACCGGTAGTGTGCCGTCCTGAAGAAGCATTAAATACTTTTCTACGCACAAAAATGGATGTGCTGGTGCTAGGTAATTGGGTTGTTCGCCGTGAAACTCAGTAAGATATTTTCTTTATGATACTAGAAAGAAGTGCGTTAAGTTTAATCCTCCCCATATTAATAGGAGGTGGAATCAGCCTGGTTATTTTAACGGGTATGATTCCTAAATCTGAAGTTAATTTTGATGAATTGGCGCTGGGTGAAAATAATGCTGTTGTATTTTCTCAGGTGGATGGAGCGGGAATACATTGTCAAAATTTTATAGATGCCACAACATGTTTTGATGGTTACAGAGCATCATCAAAAGAAGATGTTATTCTATTGCTAGGAAATTCTCAGATTCATGCCATAAACCAGAAAAAGCATGATGATAAGACTGCCGTCCCTATACTGCATCGAAAGTTTAAAGAAAATGCGAAGCATTTTTTAACCTTCTCTCAGCCAAATGCTAGCTTGCAAGAACATTATCTGTTTTTTGAGTATCTTATTACACAACTGCCTGTTTCTGATCTAGTGCTTCCGGTTGTTTTCGATGATATGAGAGAAACGGGTGTTCGCCCAGAGCTTTCTGATGCATTTAATAATGCTTTAGTTTCGGAAAGCTTGAAAAAAACGTCCGTTGGTAGAATATTAATAGCCAACCATAATAGTAATGATTCAGCAGGCAATGAGATGTCCGCTTTAAAAGGAACTACTCAGGAGGGCGCTGAAGAGCTTCTAAATACAGGTCTCGAATCAATTTGGCATATTTGGGAAGGCCGTGCGGAATTACGCAGCACGTTGTATGTTGCTATGTACCGTTTTCGTAACTGGATTTTTGGCGTCAACCCATCTTCAGTGCGCAAGCTGATACCAGCTCACTATGCTCTTAACCAACAATCCCTTGAAGCTATTCTAGCTAGTGCCAATAATAACAATATTAGTGTATTGCTGTATGTTGTTCCTATACGCAATGATGTGAAAATTCCGTACGATATAAAAGAGTATGAGAATTTCAAACAGGACATAGAAAAAACTGCACTAAAGTATGGCGTTCAATTTGAAAACTTTGAGAATATTGTTCCTCCTGAATATTGGGGGGAAAAGAATTCAACAGGCCTAAGCGACGAACAAGAACTTGATTTTATGCATTTTCAAGCAGCTGGGCACAGAATACTTGCGAATAAGATATATAGGGCATTTTTTAATAATGAAAATAATCGTGTAAAATGATTTTTAATTCGCTTACTTATTTTGTATTGTTGTTTACGGTCGTTGTTCTTTATTGGACACTACCATATAGAGCACGCTTGCTACTCATTTTAGCTGCCAGTCTCACATTTTATGGTTTCTGGCGAATAGAATTTATACCTGTGATGCTCGTATCGATTGTGGTCGATTATTTTGTAGCATTGCAGATGCCCGAGGCAAAACATCAGCAAAAATTAAAACTCCTGATTATCAGCCTTATTGTGAATCTGGGGTTATTATTTTATTTTAAGTATCTGATATTTTTTGCTGACAATGCCGTTGGATTTGCAAATTTATTAGGGGCTGATGTTGATCCTTTAGTGATGGATATTATTCTTCCGCTTGGTATAAGCTTCTATACATTTCAAACAATTAGTTATAGCGTAGATGTTTATCGCGGTTCCATTAAGCCTGAAAAAGATTTTGTATTATATGCTTGTTACGTTACTTTTTTCCCGCAATTAGTTGCTGGGCCAGTTTTACGTGCTGCTGAGGTATTGCATCAGTTTGCACATCGTATTCCATTTCGGTGGCACGATATCGTTGTTGGCTTAAGAAGAGTTTTTTATGGCCTGTTTCTAAAGGTTGTGTTGGCTGACAATATAGCGCCATTTGTTGACGCAGGATATTCAATGCCTGTTGATACAATAAGTGCAATTGATGTATGGACGCTTGCCTTCTTATTTGGGTTTCAGATTTATTTTGATTTTTGTGCGTACTCGCATATCGCTCTTGGTAGCGCAAGGATGATGGGTATCTGTTTTCCTGAGAATTTTAATTTCCCCTATGTCGCCACTTCACCTAAAGATTTCTGGGGAAGGTGGCATATTTCCTTGTCTAGTTGGGTTCGTGATTATCTATATTTTCCACTAGCTGGGATTAAAGTACAGGATAGTTCTGTTGGTGGTTTATCTGCAGCAACTAGTGAGGGTAAAAAAACTAAGTCACTTTACCTGACGTGGGCAATGATGGGATTATGGCACGGCGCAAATTGGACTTTTATTTTATGGGGAATCTATCATTCTATTATTATATTCTTATATCGAATTTTGTTACCAGTTATTAAACTTCTGAATATCAAAATACGAATATATGGGGGTATATTGGTTACTCTATTGCTTATGATGTTGGCATGGATACCTTTTCGAGCAGATTCACTTGAGAATACATTTGCCATGTGGTCGAAAGTTGTTAATCTATCTGAATATTTTTCTATGAGTATGCGAGAGAACACTTATCTTGTTGCAGCCCTAATGACTATCGGAATGTTGATGACATATTGGGTTAAAGAAAAATTACATCCAGCAATTAAAAATAATACAGTTTTGAATATTGCTGTGGAGTCAATTTTTTTCTCAATAATAATGTCACTGATAATTATTTATCTTCGACCTATTAATCAGTTTATTTATTTCCAGTTTTGACAATGAAAGTTTCAATTATTACAGTTTGTCTTAATAGTGAAAAAACAATTCGAGACACTATTGCTTCTGTTTTATCCCAAGATTTCCCTAATATAGAATATATTATAATTGATGGTGGTTCTAAAGATAAAACATTATCGATTGTTCATGAGTACGAAGACAGAATTGAAAAAATCATAAATGAGCCTGATGAGGGTTTGTATGATGCGATGAATAAGGGCATTAACATCGCATCTGGAGAAGTAATAGGAATATTGAATTCTGATGATTTTTTTGAAAACGACAATATCATAAATGTTGTCGTAAACGCGTTTGAAAAAAACCCAACTGTCGATCTTGTTTTTGGTGATTTGGTTTATGTAAGACCCGATAACCTGAATCAAATTGTAAGATATTACAGCAGTCTTAATTTTAGATCATGGAAACCTAGGTTTGGCTGGATTCCACCTCATCCCTCTACCTTTATGAAGCGTAGCGTTTATGAAAAATTTGGGGTGTATAATGTGTCTTTTAAAATAGCTGCTGACTATGAGTTTTTCGTTAGGGTGCTGCAAGTCCATAAATTATCTTTTTATCAAATCCCAAAGGTGTTGGTTAGGATGAGAGTAGGAGGGGTCAGCACTTCTGGATTTAAAAGTAGCTATCGTTTAACTCAGGAAATAGTTAAAGCATGTAAACTCAATGGTATATATACCAATCTATTTTTTGTTTTGACTAAAATTCCTTTTAAATTAGTTGAACTTTATAAGCGCCCTAAATGAATTTAAAAATAAATAGTTTGTCACATAAGCATTGAATAAAGTCACTGCTTTTTGGTCAATACATAATAAACGGGCTTGATTACTGGTTTATTTTGTTAACGTGAAATCATAACAAGTCATTGTAAAATAGAGTGGAAACACTATCATGGTGGCTCTTCTGTTCCTCTGTGAGTGAAAATTTGAAGTTATGCATAAAACCTAGGCTGTTCATCAGGTAAAAAAGACTACCTGATTTTGAGTTTAAAATATTAGTATACCTAATCCTAATGGCGTTTTTCTGGATAGTGACTATCCAATCGTGTCGTTATTCACTTACATTCGCATTAATTACAGCTATAACTGTATCCATATTGCATATTATCGAACACATTGGTTCGGCGGATGATTTAACAAAAATATAGGAATCATCGCTTTGCATTTTATGACAAGGAATCTCGCAGAAGTAGGCTCTGGTTTAAGGGACGCCTGTCCCCCGATCCTTGAAGGAAATTATTGACTGGCGAGAAAAGTCCTCAGTCTTTCGTTGCGTTAATGGGCTAGATTTCATTAGTCATGAAATGGTTGTTTGGGTATCGCAAGAACAGATTTCCTTGCTCTATAATTAGACATGCGAACTGGCTAAAAAGGCTGGTATTGAGTGCTTTAATCGAACAGTAAGGCAGGGTTGGCATGAGCTAAACTGGTCCGAAGACATTGAACATGCAAAATAATTGGCTACACGGTGGCAATGAACCTATAATAAGGTTGGGCCACATACAGCGATTGGCGTGGTTCCACCGTGATAACTGCTATTACAGAGAACTCTCTAATGCTAATTATTTTTAACAATGGGTGATCATAGTAAATTTTTATGAAAAGATTTATTGATTTAGTTTTAACGTTAGTGGCAGTGTTGTTTTTATGGATTCTCATCTTCATAGTGTGTGTGTTGGTAAAGCTGACTTCAAAGGGCCCTGTTCTATATTGGTCAGATCGAGTTGGCAAGAATAATGCGATTTTTAAAATGCCTAAATTTCGAAGTATGCATGTTAATACGCCTGCAGTCGCAACCCATCTATTGGCTGACCCCAAAAGTGTTTTGACACCAATAGGTAATTTTTTACGCAAGTCCAGTCTTGATGAATTGCCACAATTATGGTGTATTTTAAAAGGTGATATGAGTTTTGTTGGGCCTCGTCCTGCGTTATTTAATCAAGAGGATTTGGTTGCCTTACGAACTATAAAAGGTGTCCATCAATTAATCCCTGGTTTAACTGGCTGGGCTCAGATCAATGGACGTGATGAATTAGCTATCCCTCAGAAAATAGATTTGGATGTCGAGTATCTAAATCATCAGTCTCTGTGGATGGATATTAAAATTTTATGGTTAACGGTGGTTAAAGTTATAAGTTCAGTTGATGTCTCCCACTAAGAAGTTCCATAGTGTGCACTGATAAGACCAAATTTTTCCCCAGCTTTTCTTCGCCAAGCCTGACCAATAATGGAAAGTAAAATAATAATATGATTTTTCTTTTTAAGTTTATCGTTGCAATGCCTCGCTCATTCAAAAGGTCGGTTCTTATAGCGGCTGACTCATTTGTTTTGATTGTGGCGCTTTGGATGTCATTCTCCCTTCGCTTAGATAACTTATACTGGCCACAGGGTGGCGTCAATAATCCCATTATAATTTTGGTGCTTTTTGCGCCATTCGCAGCGGTGCCAATTTTTATGCAATTTGGACTTTATCGAGCTATTGTCCGTTATCTGGGCATGCGGGCCTTTTGGTCTGTCTTTAAAGCGGTGATGGTTTATTCCGCCGCTTGGGGTTTGTTGGTCTTTTTGAGTGGTGTACAGGGAGTGCCTCGTTCTGTAGTGCTTATAAATGGCATGGTAGCATTATTATCAGTGGGTGGCTCTCGTATGTTTGCGCGTTGGTTGTTGCGTAAAGTAGATGACGCAGCTCAGGCCTCCAAGTGGGTTGCTAGTGGCAGAATAAAAACTGATAACTCGATCACAGGGCAGACACGGGTAGTTATCTTTGGTGCTGGGGAGGCTGGCCGTCAGTTGGCTGTTGGTCTAGGTCAAAGCCGTGAATGTACTTTGCTTGCATTTATTGATGATAATGACCAGATACAAGGGCGAGACTTAATGGGAGTGCCTATTCTATCCCGTCAGCAGCTGAACGTGTTTGTTGAACAGCATCAAATAGATGACATATTGCTGGCGATTCCTTCTATTTCGCGTAAGCAGCGAAGTATTATTATTGAAGGCTTAAGACCACTTAATAAACATATCCGTACCATTCCTGGCCTGGTAGATATGGCCCTTGGCCAGGCAGATAATAGTCATCTTAATGAATTAGACATTAATGACTTATTGGCGCGAGAACCTGCAATGGCTGATGAGGTCTTACTTCAATCTCAAGTCCAAAACCAGGTGGTTATGGTGACTGGTGCCGGGGGTAGTATTGGGAGCGAACTTTGCCGACAGGTATTACAACGTAAACCCAAAGTATTGTTACTGTTTGATTCAAGTGAGTTGTCTCTTTATACGCTTAATAATGAATTACAAAATATTCTGAGTCTCCTAGCCTTAGAGCGAAAAAAGTCCAGTTCATTGGAATTGTTGCCAACTGTAATACCGTTGTTAGGCTCCGTCACAGATGAAAACCGAGTGAATGATATTATAGGGACTTGGCAACCCAGTATTATTTACCATGCAGCAGCTATTAAACATGTACCTATCGTAGAACAAAATATTGCAGAATGTGTGAAAACTAATATTTTCGGAACGTTAATTATGGCTAAAGTAGCTATAGAAAGACAGGTAGATCGCTTTATCCTAGTGAGTACTGATAAAGCGGTAAACCCGACAAATGCAATGGGGGCCAGTAAACGCTGTTGTGAACTTATTCTGCAGGCTTTAGCAGCAGAGACCAGTCCTACTTTTGAGCCTATATGGAAAGGCCAATCTATCACTCGGGTGAGGCAGAAAACACAATTGGCAATGGTTCGGTTTGGTAATGTGTTGGGTTCTTCGGGTTCCGTAGTACCTTATTTTCGTAGCCAAATAGACAAAGGTGGCCCCATTACTCTTACTCATAAAGACATTATTCGCTACTTTATGACTATTCAAGAGGCTGCACAATTGGTAATGCAAACTGGAGCGATGGCGGGTTCAACTGCGACTGACTCTTTCAAAGTAAGGGGTGCAGAAGTATATGTACTAGATATGGGTGAGCCAGTTAAAATATATGACTTGGCGCGTCGAATGGTTGAGTTGTCTGGTTTCCGCGTTAAAGACGATGATTTTCAATCTGGGGACATTGCCATTGAAGTAGTTGGTTTGCGACCTGGTGAAAAACTTTATGAAGAACTGCTAATAGGCAATAACCCACAAGAGACTCGACATCCACGCATTATGAAAGCAAGTGAAAAATATCTGCCTTGGGATGATTTAACTCCTTGGCTCAGCACATTAAAGATTGCATCTGAAAATACTGATGTGTTGATGATACGGACTCTTTTTAAAAACCTAGTGACTGAATATACACCTGAGAACGAGATTGCAGATTGGGTTTATAAAGAACAGATTCAGAAGCTTTAGTGTGGCTCGGAAATAATCTAAATTACTTTATAATAATTGACAAATGTAACTCATCTAAGGATTTAAATGAAGACTGCTCTAATTACCGGTGTAACTGGCCAAGATGGCGCTTACCTCGCAGAATTCCTTTTGCAAAAAGGCTATATCGTTCATGGTGTGAAACGCCGCTCCTCTCTTTTTAATACGGACCGTATCGATCGCCTGATTGAAGCGTCTTCTCGTGGTGAATGTGAATTTCATTTCCATCATGGTGACATGACGGATTCTTCGAGTCTTTTCCACATTGTTCAAAAAACCCAACCCGATGAAATCTACAATTTAGCGGCCCAGTCTCATGTGGCGGTTTCTTTTGAAGAACCCGAGTATACGGCTAATGCTGATGGCACAGGGGTATTGCGCATACTGGAGGCGATCCGAAGTTTAGGTTTAGAAAAGAAAACACGTTTTTATCAAGCCTCTACCTCTGAGCTTTATGGGAAGGTTCAGGAAGTTCCGCAAACAGAGAAGACGCCTTTCTACCCTAGGAGCCCTTATGCGGTGGCAAAAATGTATGCCTATTGGATTACGGTAAACTACCGTGAAGCTTATGGTATGTATGCCTGTAACGGCATTTTGTTCAATCATGAATCGCCATTGCGTGGTGAAACTTTTGTAACTCGCAAGATTACCCGTGCTTTAGCTCGCATTAGCCTTGGTACGCAAGACTGTTTGTACCTGGGTAACATGGATGCCAAACGCGATTGGGGCCATGCAAAAGACTATGTGCGTATGCAGTGGCTTATGTTGCAGCAAGAGGAGGCTGATGATTTTGTGATTGCCACAGGCGAACAATACAGCGTGAGAGAGTTTGTAGAAATTGGCTGTAAAAAGTTAGGCATGAGTGTTACTTGGCAAGGTGCAGGAGTTGATGAACGGGGCTATGATGTGAACCGGCGGTGCATTGTTGCTGTTGATCCACAATATTTCCGCCCTACAGAAGTGGAGACTCTGCTTGGAGATGCTACTAAAGCCAAACAGCTCTTAGGCTGGGAGCCTGAGATTACGTTTGACGAGTTGGTTACAGAAATGGTTGAGTACGACTTGGAAGAAGCCAAAATCGAAAAAATTACGGGTGTGCTACCACGTTTGGTGAGTGAACTCATATGACAGAATTTAGACCCTCTCGAGTATTTGTGGCGGGCCATAATGGTATGGTGGGTTCTGCAATCGTACGTATTCTAGCGCAAGATGCAAATACAGAAATGGTGCTAGTGCAAAAGCAAGAACTTGATTTGTTGGATAAGGTTGAGGTTCAGCGCTTTTTTGCTGTGCAACGTATTGATCAAGTATACCTAGCTGCAGCTAAGGTGGGTGGTATTCATGCGAACAGTTTATACCCTGCAGACTTCATTGGTGATAACTTAGTTATTCAAAATAACGTCATACAGGCAGCTCATAACGAAGGCGTGCAAAAACTATTGTTCCTAGGGAGTTCCTGTATTTATCCTAAGCTGGCGTTTCAACCTATTGCAGAAGAATGTTTACTCACTGGGTCATTAGAGCCAACTAATGAGGCCTATGCGATTGCTAAGATTGCTGGCATTAAACTGTGCGAATCGATTAACCGCCAATATGGGAGAGAGTATCGCTGCGTTATGCCTACTAACCTATATGGCGAGAACGATAACTTTCATCCACAAAATTCCCATGTAATTCCTGCTATGCTGCAGCGCTTTCATCAAGCTGTTGTGGACGAATTAGATAATGTAGTCGTTTGGGGGAGTGGCACTCCTATGAGGGAATTTTTACATGTAGAAGACATGGCCCAAGCCTGTGTGCATGTAATGAATCTGTCTACTTATCAATTTTCTCAACATATTACAGATCCGATGTGTTCCCACATTAATGTAGGCACAGGTAAAGATGTGACTATTAAGGAATTGGCTGAACTAATGGCCAAAACAGTAGGTTTTAAAGGAAAGTTAGTATTTGATACGACTAAGCCTGATGGTACTCCGCGTAAAGTGTTGAATGTTGACAGGCTTGCAGGGCTTGGTTGGCAATATACCGTGGACCTAGAGCAGGGCCTTGCGCGAACTTATCAGTGGTTTCTAAAAAACCAATCTTCTTTACGCGGTTGATTAATTTATTATTAGTTCAAATAAAAGCAGGGATGACAGACAATGAATGGACTAATGTAAGTTATGCATAAATTCTTTAATCCAGTGGTTATGGCAGGTGGTGTGGGCAGTCGATTGTGGCCTCTGTCTCGCAGTGCGTTTCCAAAGCAATACCAGGCGTTAGTTGGTCCTGGAGAGGGGGGTATGGACAGCACCATGCTGCAGCAGACTTTCTTGCGCTTGGATGGTTTGAAGTTAGGTTTGAAAAATACTATTGGCTATTTTGATGATCTTATTAAAAAAGAGCGTGCTTAAGTCATGATAGAACAAACCAATCATTTATTCATCGTTACGCCTTTAGCACCTATTGAAAAATTTCTTTCTAGCAAACGTAAAATAAGTGTCATAGGTAGATATGGTTCATTTAAATATAATAATCAGGATCATAGTATATTGATGGGGATATTAGCTGTAGAGAATATTACTGAAGGAAAAAATTATAATTTATGGGAAATTAATACTGATTATGAGTACCAAGAATCCTTTAAGATAACGGCTACAGGTTTATCAAAGGGATAATTTATGAGAAAGGTTCTTGTTACTGGAGGTGCGGGTTACATTGGTTCCCATACATCAAAACTACTAGCGGCTAATGGCTATATACCTGTTTGCTATGACAATTTATCGGAAGGACATGCGGACTTTGTAAAGTGGGGGCCGCTAGAAATTGGCGAGTTACATGATACAAAAAAATTAGTAGATGTTATTAATGCACATAAGCCAGAAGCTGTCATACACTTTGCAGCAAGCGCCTATGTTGGCGAATCAGTTAATAATCCTTTTAAATATTATAAAAATAATGTTGGAGGCACATTATCATTGCTTGAAGCAATGAAAATAACGAAACTAAAAAATATTGTTTTTTCCAGCACATGTGCAACCTATGGTATTCCTGAGGTTGATTTAATTGATGAAGCACACCCGCAACGGCCCATAAATCCTTACGGAAATACAAAACTTATAGTTGAAAAAATTTTGCATGACCTTTCAATTAATAATGACATAAATTATATATCTCTAAGATATTTTAATGCTGCTGGAGCTGATAGTGAAGGTGAAATTGGTGAGAATCATCATCCTGAGACGCACCTAATACCATTAGCTATTTTTTCGGCGCTTCGACTAGAACAAGAAGAGTTGCAGATATTTGGTACAGATTTTCCTACGCAGGATGGTACAGCAATACGAGATTATATCCATGTTGAAGATCTTGCGAGCGCACATTTGAAAGCTTTAGAGTATTTAAAGGTCAATAAAACTTCTAACATTTTCAATCTAGGTGTCGGTAAAGGTGTTTCGGTTAAAAAAATTATTTCTACCCTTAATGAATTAGGGCTCAATGTCAATTTCATCAACTCACCGAGAAGAGAAGGAGACCCATCGTGTTTGGTTGCTGATGCTTCGAAGTCTAGAACTGTATTGAAATGGGAACCAAAGTATACACATATAAAAGATATTTTACTTACCGCCGTTGAGTGGCACAAAAAAAATGTATAAATTGAAAGCTCAGTCGTCAAACAGACATATTATAGATTTTTTTATTACATTTGCGTCAGGGTTATAGCCTTATTAATTGACTTTTTCGTTTAAGGGCGTCTAGTTTTACATGATGTTTTTCTAATACCTAGTGCTGTTGTTTGTGGGTATATTATGGGGCTTTCTTTTGTATATTTTTTATGGCCGGAAAGGTATTCAATAATGATTGGTTAGAAGATAAAAAACACCTTGAAGTATTATTATTTATAATTTCTGGCCTAATTGGAATAACTCCAGCCTATTTTTCTGTATTATTATATGGATATTTATATGGTGAGAATTTTTTTAACGCTAAACTTGTTGCTACAATGATCAGATTAGTAGCGGTGTATTTGTTTAGGAAATTATTTGTATTTAAGGTCCATGTCATAAAGTAATGTGTAATTAGCTCATAATTTAATCTACTTTAAGATAAAAAATACTTTGTAAAAACAATAACCTATTTTTTATTTGCAGGTGTTAAGCGATTTAGAAGCTTTTAAAAAAGTATGTGACGTCACTGAATCAAAACGCATGGATAATGAATTAGTTGATGTTGCTGTTGTTGTTGAAAAAGTGTATACCCGTGACCTCTTTGGCAGTGACTAATAGGTAATGATTAATCATCATATTTTTATCTATATATTAAGAGTTTTTATAAAGTATTTAATAACTTGTGCAGCTGGTTTTATAGGCTTTCACGTAATCAAGCGTTTATGTGAACAAGGCGATGTGTAGTGGTACAGCAATTTTGGTATCATTAATCTTATAAAACAGAAGTGCTAAACAAGATAGAAAAGTTGCTCTTATCACTGGTGTTACTGGCCGAGATGGAGCCTACCTTGCAGAATTTATTTTACAAAAAGGTGAGATACTCCGCTGCGTTAAACGTCGGTGCTCTTTATTTAATATGGCTCGTATCGATCACCTAATCGAAGCGTCAGTTTTTAATGTTGAAAGGCTTGCAGGGTTTGGTTGGCAATATACTGTGGATTTAGAGCAGGGCCTTGCGCGCACTTATCAGTGGTTTCTAAAAAACCAATCTTATTTACGCGGTTGATTAATTTACTACTAGGTCAAATAAAAGCAGGCATGACAGATAATGAATGGGCTAATGTAAGTTATGCATAAATGTTTTAATCCAGTGGTTATGGCAGGTGGTGTGGGCAGTCGATTGTGGCCCCTGTCTCGCAGTGCGTTTCCAAAGCAGTACCAGGCGTTAGTTGGTCCTGGAGAGGGAAGTATGGACAGCACTATGCTGCAGCAGACTTTCTTGCGCTTGGATGGTTTGAAGCTAGGTTTGAAGCAGTTGATTTGTAATCAAGATCATCGTTTTTTGGCAGCTGAGCAAATGCGTGAACTTGGGCCTGTGGATATTGTGTTAGAGCCGATGGGGCGCAACACCACGCCTGCAGTGATTATAGCGGCCCTCCGTTTGCAGGCGGTAGGTAGAGAAGAGCCCATGCTGGTGTTGTCTGCTGATCATGATATTGCCGATCTACCACGTTTTCATGCCGCTTTAAATTCGGCTCATGAATTAGCTGAGGCAGGCTATATTGCCACTTTAGGAATTAAGCCCAGCTTTGCCTGCACAGGTTACGGCTATATTCATTGCGGTGATGCTGTTCTTGGTGGTTTTGGTGTGAACTCGTTTGTAGAAAAGCCCAGTGAAACTGTTGCTCAAGGTTACCTTGATTCAGGTGACTATGTTTGGAACAGTGGTATGTTTATCGTCAAACCTAGTGTAATCATTTCAGAAGCTTCGGCCCTATGCCCTGTATTACTTGAGCAATGTCAGAGAGTGTTGAGCGTTAGTGAAAAAGATTTAGATTTTATTCGTTTGTCCTTAGCTGAATTTGAGCTGTGCAAAAGTATATCCATAGACTATGCCATTATGGAGAAAACCCAAAAAGCAGTGGTTGTGCCAGTGGCTTGTGGTTGGAGTGATGTGGGTGATTTTCAGTCTCTTTGGCAAGTTAATGCGAAGGATGAATGCGGCAACGTTAAACAGGGTGATGTGGTGGCCATTGATAGCCACAACTGTTTGCTTAAAGCAGATAGCCGTTTGCTTGCTGTGCTGGGTATGGTAGACATTGCCATTATTGAAACTAAAGACGCCGTGCTAGTAGCAAAGGTTAACCAAGCGCAGCAGGTTAAAGAGCTAGTGGCCACATTAGCTGGGCGAGAAGAACTGAGTCATCAACGAGAGGTCTATCGCCCTTGGGGCAGTTATGACAGTGTGGATAGTGGTCCTAACTACCAAGTGAAGCGCATCAGTGTTAACCCAGGGTCACGATTAAGCCTACAGCGGCATCAATTTCGTGCTGAACATTGGGTCGTTGTGCAAGGCCAGGCCAAGGTGCATGTAGACGGGCAAGATCATTTGCTTAATGCTAACGACTCTATTTACATCCCCAAGGGTTCAGTGCACTGTTTAGCCAATGAAACCCATGAGCCTTTGCACCTGGTAGAAGTTCAATCGGGTAGTTATTTGGGTGAAGATGACATTGAGCGGCTGGATGATGTGTATGGTCGCTGTTGAGCGCTCATAAGTGCTAGTGATTTATCCGCACACTAAAGCAAATGTGGTTGATAAGTGCTCTTTTAAAACAGCGATATAAAACAAACTTAGAGGTTAACTATAACTGGCTACTAATGTGAAAAGATTTATCAATGCATCACGTATCTGAAATTATTGATATCCTTTTCTAGCATATCAAGGTCTATATCTGTTTGTGAAGGCACAATAAACAAGCATTGTCGCCCGCAATGTTCAATTCTCTCTACATATTTCTCAACAATGTGATATTCAGGGCGATTCATATAGTCGTCAAATATAATGTGAGTGCCCTCGTCTGCAAACTTCAAAGACGTTAAAAAACAACACACTCTGAAGCGACCATCGATAAGCACGACGCTTGGCTTCTCATCTTGATGCCACAAAAAGTCTGTGTATAGATTAAAGAAGTCACCCTTACTGTAATCGATTGGGTACCCATAATCACCAACATCACCTAAATCAACGTGCCTGATCATTAACCTAGCATTATTTTTAAAATTGTCTTTGGACACCTCATTAATCCAGTATCTGGATGTATCAACAGAAAAAACTTGGGCGTTAGTATTGCGCAAAACCCACGCCGTTGATTTTCCACATCCATACTCACCATATATTTTTACGTTTTTGAGAACTCTCTTAAACAATGCATCATCGCGACTAAAGAGAACAGATGGGTGGGATGATCTAATTATGAGTTGGTGAAGTTTGGAGATTGAAACGAATGAGAGGAACGACAAGGGTTTGCTATTAAAAATATTAAATAGAGGAGAGGAAGTATTTTTAAATATTTTTTTTAACATGTTGGGATCTTAAACTCTGGTCGATGCAAAAGAACAATTCTACTTTCGGATATTTTAATACTACACTTGGCCATTAACAATGGCCAACTTCAACGCTACGATGGTCAATCTAAAGTACAGAAAATTATACATTATTAAAGAGAAACCTGAAGTGGTCAAGTAAAACTGGCCACGGTATAAGAGGCATTGGGTAACTGCCATTTCAATGATTCGAAATGTCATGACTGAAGCGTATGTTGATTTCTTATTTTCAGGAATTTGGACAAAAAGATGTCATCGTCCACGTTACAAACACCCTACCATTTAAAATTTTCACATCGCCCTCTAAGTGGAATATTTCAACTCTAATTTCAAGACTAAAAGTGGGTCATACACTTTGATTATTAACTACCCTAAATTATTCAGGAATAGTCATAATATTTCTTGTTAGGAGACCAAATTTAGTTGTTTTAAGTTTACAGAGCAGCACAGTGTTTAAGTCATTTAACTTGAGTGCTTAGTGACTATGTAGCCGTAATAGCCGAATGACTCGGTGTCTGTATGCAAGACCTTTTTCTCTTCCTTTATTTGGAGCTGTATCTCGCCATAAGACTTTATAATCTTCTCTACTTTTGTTTTGCATAATATCGTTACTGGATATGAGATGGATCGATCTTTTATGCCTAGTTCTTCTGGGATAGGGCCGATGCCATTACCACTTAAGGTGGATTTTTGAAGTAACACTTTTTCATCGTTTGCAATGGCCGTTCGGGTTAACATGAATTTTGTAAACTTCACTGAGAGTAGTGTTTTGAGAACATCGTATGGGTGGGGCGTATAGTGCACGGAGCTGCTTGCAAAAACCAAGTCAAACTCATCACCTTGTGCAGCCGCATCAATCGAGTCGTAAAAGGCCAATTCCTGGTTTTGAAGGCCCTGTTGTGCGGCCTCATTAACCATTGCTGTCGT
>Ga0209199_1000775_pt1 | contig 42384 bp, 42 predicted proteins | sample COGITO_mtgs_1105_7_FD_184805 | JGI IMG/M metagenome (GOLD analysis project Ga0209199, IMG submission 184805) | Pelagic marine microbial communities from North Sea - COGITO_mtgs_110523 (SPAdes) (version 2) | ecosystem: Environmental > Aquatic > Marine > Epipelagic ... | reverse complement strand
TATCCAGAAGAAACAGGATTAGGAAAAATCTTTAACCCTAATATTTCATTTTCGTCAATAGACATTGAAGAGTTTACAGTTATTGTTCCGTACATGGAGGCATGAGGAGAACAAGTATAGTCTGTAACTCCAGGCTCATCAAAAGTCAAAGAATAGGTATATCCCTGCCCATGATAATCGCTGTCAAAAGTATGTGTCCCAGATGTAGATATTAGATTATGAGATCCAGACCCCCATGTCCAAACCACAGTATCTCCAACATCGATGGTGATTTGTTGATTGGTACTTTGCATATTCCAGTCAAAATTATATTGTGTTTGAGCATTAGAGATGATGCCTAACATCATAAAAGTTAAAAAAGTAATTTTTTTCATGTTGAATTTTTAAATGATTATATTCAAAGATAAGAACAAACTACACCTCTATCAACTTAAATTTTTGTTAAAAAACTATGTATAATAGACCTTTTAACTATTAATTAACATGTCAGGGAGGTTGTTTTTTTTAGATTGTAAAAAAAATTATTGATTATGAAAAAACTTACAGATTTAGAAATAAAAAACAAAATAGGATCTTTACAAGATTGGGATTTTTACCAGGATGCGCTTCATACAGATTTCGAATTTGACAACTTTAAAGACTGCATGTCTGCGATGAATAGAATTGCTTTTGAATGTGAAGCATTAAATCATCATCCGGAGTGGAAAAACACCTATAATAAATTAGACATCAGACTCACAACTCATGATGCAGGCGGGGTTACAGAGCTAGATTTTAAACTAGCAAATAGAATAAACAAAATAGTTGAAGTCGAAGAGTAAATTTAATTTTTTAAATCCAATTTAATTTCTTCACCTCCAAAGGCGTATCCACTCCGCCAGTATGTTCAGTAGATTTAGGTTCAAAAAGCAAGTTAAAAACAACTTCTCCATTTGTGCGAGGCCTGTGTTCAACCCCCTTTGGCACAATTAAAATCTCTCCCTTTTTTACCTCGACAGTCTTGCCGTCTCTAAAATCCATCAACAAAGTTCCTTTAAAAACCATAAATAGTTCATCTTCATTTTCGTGAGCGTGCCATACAAAATCATTTTTAAGTTTACAGATTTTTACATATTGTCCATTTAACTCGCCTATGACTTGTGGAGTCCATTCTTTTGTGAACAAAGAAAACTTTTCCATTAAATTAATTGACTCAATTTTTTTCATAAGAATTGATTTTTACAGAAATGTATAAAATAGAAATATCAACAATAATAAAACAATAAACACCCAAAGATTTAGTGTTTTTTTTCTTTTACTCTTTTTAAACATGTCGTTGTTAAAACTTAATTAAATGTTAAGTTATAATTTTTTCTATAAATTATATGTAGTTTCGTTTTCTAACATCAAAAAAACTATAAATGAAGAATATTAATAAACTTTTTTTAATTGTTTTTTCTTTAATTGTGACAGTATCAATGTACAGTCAAAATGGATTAAACATTTCTGAATCATCCTTAAGCTGGGAAGGAAAAAAAGTAACCGGAAGTGGCCATAATGGATCGTTACAGTTTGGCGACAGTAATGTTTTAATGGAAAACGGCACAATTATAAGTGGAGTTTTTTCTGTAGATATGACGTCACTTACATGCGATGATTTAACAGGAAAAGGCAAGAAGAGTTTAGAAGGCCACCTAAGGTCTGAGGATTTTTTTGCAGTAGATAAATACACTACAGCGAATCTAACTGTAACTTCAGTTAAAAACAATACTGCTTCTGGAATTTTAACTATAAAAGATATTAGCCACCCCATAAGCTTTTCGCTTATTAAAAGTAATGAAGGTTACATTGCTGACTTAGTTTTTGACAGATCTAAATATGACGTGAAGTACGCCTCTGGCAGTTTTTTTAAGAATTTAGGAGACAAACTAATTTTAAATGAAATTGAATTATCAGCAAAACTAAAATTTAATTAATATGAGATCAAACTTAAACAAACCCCAATGTGGATGTGGAAACACAAGTGACTTAAATGGTTATTGTGACGGTTCACATTCAAACAAATAAGATAAGCCCTCAAAGGGCTTTTTTTATTCCTCTAATTTAGAAGATAGCACAAACCACCTTTCCTCTTTTGCATTTGTTTCAGCAATAATTTTTTCCAACTCACCAGACATCAATAGAATTTTTTCTTGAGACAAATCTTCTTGTAAAAATTCTTTTTCAATCTCTTTCTTTTCATAATTAAGAGTCTTTATCTTACTTTCAATGTTTTTCAGCTCTTTTTCTTCATTATAGCTTAGCTTGTTTTTTGCTGGCTCTTTCCAGGCTTTTCCGTCACTAATTTCTTTTTTAGAAACGTGTGGCCTGCTGTCTTCGTAAGATCTGTAATCTGAATAATTTCCAGGAAAATCTTCAATTTGCCCCTCTCCTTTAAATACTAATAAGTGATCAACAACTTTGTCCATAAAATATCGATCATGAGAGACCACAATGACACATCCAGGAAAATCTAGCAAAAAGCTTTCTAAAACATTAAGAGTCACTATGTCTAAGTCATTAGTAGGCTCATCTAATATTAGAAAATTAGGGTTTTGGATTAAAACGGTACATAAATAAAGTCTTTTTCGCTCCCCGCCACTTAATTTTTCAACAAAGTCGTACTGCTTTTGTCGGCTAAATAAAAACCGCTCTAAAAGCTGTTGGGCACTTATTTGTTTTCCTTTTTTTAAAGGAATGTAATCTCCAAAATCTCTAACTACATCAATCACCTTTTGGGAGTCTTTGACTTTAATACCATTTTGTGTGTAGTACCCAAACTTTATAGTATCTCCAATGATTACCTTACCTGATTCTGGAGCTGTTTTCCCAGTTAAAATATCTAAAAAAGTACTTTTCCCCGTTCCATTTTTACCAATTATCCCAACCCTTTCTCCTCTTTGAAAAAGGTAGCTGTACTTGTTTAAAATAGTTTTGTCATCATAAAACTTAGAGACTTTATAAAACTCAACAATTTTAGTTCCTAGCCTTTCCATGTTTAGCTCAAGCTGCACTTCATGGTCATTTCTTCTTTGTTGAGCAAGATGCTTAATTTCTTTAAAGTCTTCTATTCTTGATTTAGACTTTGTAGTTCTAGCTTTCGGCTGTTTACGCATCCACGTGAGCTCTTTCTTAAAAAGCTGCTTGACTTTTCCCTGCTCAATAGCTTGCCTTTCAATTCGGGCCTCTCTTTTGTCTAAATAATATGAATAATTCCCTTTATAATTATGTAGCTCACCATGGTCTAGCTCAATGATTTCATTACAAACTCGCTCTAAAAAATATCGATCATGAGTAACCATAAAAAGAGTGATGTTTTCTTTAGCAAAAAACGACTCTAACCATTCAATCATTTCTAAGTCTAAATGATTTGTGGGCTCATCTAAGATTAGCAAGTCTGGCCTATTAATTAGAGCATTGGCCAAAGACAATCGTTTTTTTTGTCCACCAGACAATTCTCCTACTTTTTGATTTATTTTATCAAGCTTTAGCTTAAATAAGATTTGTTTGTACTGTGTTTCAAAATCCCATGCTTGGAAAAGCTCCATTTCTTCAAATGCTTTTTGGTAGTTTTCTGTATCTTCAGAATTTAAAATTGCTTTTTCATAGTTTGCGATGACTTTTAAAATTGGATTGTCACTATTAAAAATTGATTCTTCAATAGTAAGGTTGTCGTCGAACTTTGGGTCTTGAGACAGAAATGATACCGCAATATTTTTTCTATAAGTTATTTCTCCCGAATCACTTGTGTCTTCTCCCGAAATAATTTTTAAAATAGATGTTTTCCCTGTTCCATTTTTAGCAATAAAAGCGATTTTTTGCCCTTTATGAATACTAAATGAGATGCCCTCAAAAAGGGTGACTTCACCATAGGACTTAGAAATATTTTCTACATTTAGATAATTCAAGGCTATATATTTTGTTGCTTTATAGCAAAAGTAAACAGTCTTGTTAAGAAATGCTATCTTTAAACCATGAACATTAGATTAATTATTTTATTAATAGGACTTTTAATTTCTTGCACTGACGATAAACGCATCTTTGAGATTCCGCCTGCTGACCCAGATAACGGGGGATTAACTCTACCACAAGGTTTTGGAGCACTAGTTGTTGCCGATAGCGTAGGACCTGCAAGACACCTGGCCGTCAACAGCAATGGAGACATCTACATCAAACTTAGAATAGACACAGGGGACAAGGGAAATATGGCGCTTAGAGACACCAACGGAGACGGCAAAGCAGACATCTTCAAAAGGTTTGGAGATTACCCAAATGATGGAAGGTTTGCAACGGAGATGAAAATTCATAACGGCTTTCTTTACTACAGCTCAGAACTAGTTGTTTATAGACAAAAGCTTGACCCAAATAAACTTATTCCAACAGGTAAACCTGAAGTTATTATGGTTGATGAATATCCAATTAGATGGCATAACGCAAAATCATTAGCCTTCGACAGTAAAGGAGGAATGTATGTTACATTTAGCGCACCTACTAACGCATGTGAAGACTTGAGGTTAACCGCAGGAGACCCAAACGCAATTGTTAAAGGGGAGTTTCCATGTTCACAATTAGATATTCTAGGCGGAGTGTGGAGGTTTGACGAAAATAAACTAGAGCAAAGACAGTCCGACGGGGTTAGATTTGCTACAGGACTTAGGAGTATTGTAGGCATTACTTGGAACAAGAAAGAAGATAATCTATATGCAGTAAATCACGGAAGAGACTACCTTCATAATCATGCTCCAGATTATTATACTAAATGGGAAAACTCTATTTTGCCATCAGAAGAGTTTATGCTCATTAAAAAGAATGATGATTTTGGATGGCCCTATACTTATTACGATCACTTTAAAAATAAAAGAATGTTAGCTCCAGAGTACGGAGGAGACGGAAATAAAGAGGCGAAGGGTTACGCGGACCCAATCCTAGGCCTACCAGCACACTGGGCGCCAAATGACTTATTATTTTACACAGGAAATCAGTTTCCAGAGAGATATAAAGATGGGGCTTTTATTGCTTTTCACGGATCTACCAATAGAGGACCATACCCACAGGCTGGCTATATTGTAGCTTTTATTCCGTTCGAAAACGGATACCCAGCCGGAGGCTTGGAAGTTTTTGCAGATGGCTTTACAGGCACAGAACTTGTTAAACAAATGAAAGACTCTAAGTACAGGCCCATGGGATTAGCTCAAGGACCAGACGGATCATTATATATCTCGGAATCCAAAAATGGAAAAATATGGAGAGTAATCTTCAGTGGGGACAAGCTAAAGTTTGGTAAAGAAGCACTTAGGCAAATGGAAACTCTCAAACAAAAAAGTTATTTGAGAATTCCAGATAAAGAACTAGATTTGCAACCACTTTAATAAAAAAAATTAGATATGCATTCCATTGAATTCGACAAATCAATTATCAAAGAGGTTAAATTAATTAATGTAGAAACAATAATCACACACGAAGAAATAATTGAACAAAAAGCAGATAAACTTATCAAATATATTGAATCTTTCAACTATGACGATATTATTATATCTTCTATTTTATGTTGCAGTAAATCGTTTGTTATTATTGATGGCCATCACAGGTATTTTGCTCTAAAAAAACTTGGGTATAAAGAAATTCCAGTTACCCTTTTAGATTATAACTCTGATCAAATTAAGACTGACTATGAAGAAAAAATAACAAAAAATCAAATCATAGGATACGGAGTATCTAGGGACCTACTTACTCCAAAAAGCACAAGACATGTGTTTTACTCTTCATCAACTAAAAACTGGGAACCGATTATTCTATTATCAAGCTTATTTAAATTAAAAGGGAGTAAAAATCTTTAACAAAGAATTATCTAATACCAATAGAAACTCCTACAGTTACAGAGTTATATTCTTGAGAAGTATAATCTGCAAATAATTTAATGCCAGGAAGATTAAAACTCAACCCAGCGTTTCCACTTATCGATTCTTTTTCCCATTCTAAGCTCAGAGGGTCTGTAACCGTGAAAACAATAACTTCTGCAGTTTCTGCGACATTGTAAGACAAATCATAAGAGCCTAAAACACTTAAGTTGGAGATTCCTTTTGAATAACCAATACTAGCGTAAAAAGTTATCAGCTTAAGGTCAATAGAAGAAAGAAGCTTAGCGGTATAGTTATTCATATCCATTGTTGCTCTTTGACTAACACCTGTAAGGCTTGAGGTTTTTTGAAAGTCGTAATCAATAGAGTAATTACTATAAGCGATAAGTAATGATAAGTCTATCAGAGGAATCTTGTCTGCCGGTCCAAAATGTTGTAAAAGATTATGTTTTATTCCAATTCCCTTTAAACTAATATCAGTGCTTTTACTAGATGTTGTTGGGACATATCTGACAATTAGATCTGTTTTAAAGGGCAGTCCTATGCCAATTTGAATATTTGGAGTTATCAACATATTTAAAGACAATTCGTTTTCGATCCCTGATGGAGCTATAAACGTTGCGTTATATTCGTTCGGAGGAAAGACTGTGGAGTCATCATTTATTGAAACAGACAAGGTTTCGTTTGTGTTTCCGCCAAGAACAGTTGGTAAATAACCTGACGAAGATGAAATATTGGTTAACCCAGAAGTAGAAAACCTTTTTGCATTGGATGGAATAAAAAAAGAATTTAAAGAAAGTGTAATATCAAATCCAAGTTTTTTATGAGTTTTGGCGGTATGAGCCCATCCACTTCCCATCCCAAAATTCACACTAGTGACCAGAGGGTTTAAGTATTCTTTAAATAATAAAGACTGATCTTCTTGCGAGGCAAGAAGTAAATATTCAAGGTTTTGAAAATTCTGCGAAAAAGAACTGGTGCCAATACAGATACCAATAAATAAAATAAGTTGTTTTTTCATTATGACTTTGGTTCAAATAACTCTAAAGGTATATTAGGGAATAATTTTCTTGCATTTTTATAATATAGTTTTTTCAAAATTGAATCAGGTAAGTTTAGCCCATACATTTTCCAATGAGCATGTCTTTTTCTATAGTAATCAAAATACTCATCACTTGTTTCTAAGATTCTAAAATATACGTCGAACTCACTTTTTTTATAAGTGTCTTTTCCGAATAAAACCCTGTCTTGATGTTCAACAAAAAACCTTCTTGCTCTGATAGGCTGCCTTCCAAGTTCAGCAATTACTGCTCCAATTTCTGTGTAAACATTAGGAAGATCATCAAGTTGAGCGCTCATTTTGTCTAAATCATTTCCATACCAACCAAGATGAGCATTAATAAAAGTTGTGTTTGGGTTGTTTTTAAACATATTATACTGCTCTTGCATAACCTCATCAAATGAAGGGTATTCATCTGAATTTCTAAAACTTTGAGGTTTTTGCCTTGCATGTAAAAATCTTTCGTTATGCTTATCAATATGCTCAAAAAATGGTGAAGGCTCCCCACTATGTATAAGTACAGGTATATTTAATTCTCCACAAATTTCCCATATTGGATTTAACCTTTTGTCATCAACTTTTACTCTTTCACCGCTATTGTCTTTTAAATTTAAACCAAGGTTTTTATACACCTTTAATCCAATCACTCCTTGTGCAACAGCATCTTTTATTATTTCAACATTATTAGTGCCAAAATCTGCATCATCAATTTTATTGAAATCTACATTAACAAACACACCAAATCTATTAGTGACCCCTTGTTTTTTTATATTTTCAAGAGACTCAGTTAATGTAAGATCCATAAGGTCTTGGTTACCCGCAAATGTAGCAAACCCAGAGCCACTTAAATTAATCATATAAGCCATGTTCAAGCTATCCATTTCAGCTACAAGATTGCTAAAATCCATTAACGGCATTTTCCACTGATGACTGTGTACATCTACAAAGGGAAATTTGGCACTGTTTCTTGGATTTTCCTCTACAACTAGTGATGATTTTGGACTATACTCCTCAATGTCCATCAGGTTGTTTTTCTTTTGAATAATATCTATAGAAAAATAAATAGTTACGGCAAGTGAAACAATAAATAGAAATGCCTTTAAAAATTTTTTAAAACTCATTCGTCTTTATAAAATTTATTAAACGGAATTACAATCTCTGTTAAATCCCATCTTAACCTCAAACCTGTAGACGAAGGACCGTCTGGCGGCGAAGGTATAAAGTCAATAGTGAATTGCTCAACAGCTTCATTCAATTTTTGGGAATCAATTGTAAAACTCATTAAATCTTTAGCACTATCAGGCTCTGTAATCGCGAAAAAAGTATCAGATTCAGAGTTAATAAACACTTCCCATTTATTCTCGCCAGGAACGGTGTATAATCTATATTTTCCAGCCATTAATCTTATACCTGAAATAGTTATATCTGAACTAATTGAAAAATTAGTTGCAGCGTTAGCCCCTGTTCTCCAATATTCTCCAAATGGAACTAAAGCACCTTCAGATTTATCGCCAAAAATTAAGCGGTTTTTTTTAAAAGGCCTACTATATTCTACTTCAAAAGTTAGTTCGTTATTTTCAAAAGTAACCCTGTCTAGAGGGCTAGTTGGATTCATTATTGCATAAGCAAAATATATTACCACAGCCAGTAAAAGGACCCCAATAAGCTTTAAAATTGTTTTCATAGTTTTTTTTTCAAATTTAATTAAAATTGTTCATAATTTCAGCAATAGACTTTTTAATAATTGTACTCATTTTTATATAACCCTTTTTATTGGGATGAAGCCCGTCATAGGTAAGCGAACTTAACTCTTCCTTCATTTGATTGTAATAATCTAGGTATATAAAGTTATTCTTCTTTGATGAACTAATTAGCTGTTGATTTAATTCAATCACTTTTTGATTTGCGTTTTTAATTTTTTCATTCCACTTTATCTCTGTTACAGGTAATATAGAACAAATTATAACCTTGATGTTATTCTTTTGAGCAATTAACCCCATTTTAATTATGTTTTTTGAAATATCATCTATGGGAATATAGCCAGAGTTTTGTGCAATATCATTAATGCCAGCCAAGATATAAACAGCTTGAGGGTTTTGTTTAATTACATCTTCGTTGAATCTAGACAACATTTCAATAGTAGTTTGACCGCTAATTCCTTTATTTATAAGAAATGAATTTTCTTTAAAAAACAGCGGGTTGTATGTTTGCCAGTGTTCTGTGATTGAATTACCCATAAGAACAATTTTTGTAGGGTTCATTTTTTCTGAATTATTTTCTGAATAGCACACGGTAAATATTAAGGAAAGCAACAAAAACATATAATAATTTGATTTTCGTTTTTTGCTGATTTTTAAGCTATTTTTGACCATTTTTGCTTGTTTTTTACTGTTTTTTGCCAAATAATAGCTATTTTTTGTTAAAAAGCTTTGTAACATATTTTCCAAAAACATCAAATTCTAAATTTACTAATGTCCCAGCTGAAAAGCTTTTAAAATTAGTGTTTTCAAAAGTATATGGGATTATTGCAACGCTAAATTCTGATTCCTTTGAGTTAACTACCGTTAGGCTAACGCCATTTACAGTAATAGACCCTTTTTCAATTGTAATGTTATTGTTTGTTGGGTCATATTTAAAAGTAAAGAGCCAGCTTCCATCTTCGTTAATAACCGATTTACAAGTTGCAATTTGATCAACATGACCCTGTACAAAATGCCCGTCTAGCCTATCTCCTACTTTTAAACATCTTTCTAAATTTACCCTATCTCCTGATTTAAGTTTTCCAAGATTTGTTTTATCTAATGTCTCTTTAATTGCTGTGACTGTGTATGTGTTATCATTTAGGTTAACTACAGTTAAACAAACGCCATTGTGAGAAATACTTTGATCTACTCTTAATTCTTTAGACAAATCACTGGCTATTGTAAAGTCAATATTTGATTTATCGTGTTTTATAGACTTGACAATACCTATATTTTCAATTATTCCTGTAAACATTATTATGTAGGTTTTATTTGATTAAATTTACTGAATATTATTAAACGATTTATTAGAATTTTAATGGAAAATAATAAAAAGCTGAAAGTAGGGATTTCTATAGGTGATATGAATGGTGTAGGGCCTGAGATTGTTTTAAAAACTTTCAATGATAAAAGAATTTTTGAATTCTGCACACCAATCGTTTATTGCTCGTCAAAGAACCTAAGTTTTTTCATGTCTCATTTTGGTTTTGATATTAAAACTAACGTTATTACATCTCCAGACCAGGCTTCTTCCGATTGTTTAAATGTAATAGAGCCTTGGAATTTTTTACAAGAAATTAATTTTGGAAAATGTGATTTAAAAGTTGGAGAATTGGCTGTGAAGTCCTTAAAATCTGCAGCCGCCGATATAAAAACAAGAAAACTAAATGTTTTGGTCACCGCTCCAATTAACAAAGAGGCTATACAATCTGAATCTTTTACTTTTAAGGGACATACTGATTATTTAGATAGTATTTTTGAAGGAAACAGTCTAATGTTTATGGTCACAAATAATTTAAAAATTGGACTTCTAACTGAGCATGTTCCACTAAGCTCTATCAAAGGTTTAATTGACCAAGATTTGATAACAAATAAAATTGACGGGATTTATCAATCTCTAATAAATGACTTTAGTATTTCTAGACCAAAAATAGCTATGCTGGGGATTAATCCTCATTCTGGAGATAATGGAGTAATTGGAAATGAAGATGACACAATTTTAAAACCCGCGTTAGAATTAGCTAAGCAATCGGGGAAATTAATTTATGGCCCATATGCTGCAGATAGTTTTTTCGGCTCAGATAATTATAAAAATTTCGATGCCGTTATAGCTGCTTATCACGATCAAGGTCTAATACCTTTTAAAACTCTATCGTTTGGCTCAGGAGTAAACTATACTTCAGGATTAGATATTGTTAGAACTTCACCAGATCACGGAACTGCTTTTGAAATTGCTGGCAAAGGAGCTGCAGACCAAACTTCATTTAAAAAAGCATTGTTTACTGCAATTGAAATTTTTAATACTAGAACACAAGAAAACGAACTTTCTAGTAATGCTTTAAAAGTTTTTAGATTGCCTAAAAAGAAAAAGAACAGCAAGTTTAAGTCATAAAAAGAAATTTTATATATTTGCACCCTCGAAATAAATTGAAATGAAGCCTAATAAAGATTTCGATATTGAATTTGTTGGATTAAAGTTAGGTCTTCATGATTTTGAGTACAGTATTAAAAACACGTTCTTTCAAGATATTGATTTTATTGACTTTAACCATATTAATGTGTTGGTTAAGGTTAAGCTTGTCAAAAAAACAACCTTACTAGAACTTAATTTTGATTCTAAAGGTCTTGTTGAAGTTCATTGTGATATTTCTAACGAGATATTTAATCAAGAGATTAATAATAGCTTTGATCTGGTTGTAAAGTTTGGACAAGAATTTAATAACGACAGTGAAGAAATATTAATTTTGCCTCATAATGAGCATAAAATTAATGTTGAGCAATTGATTTATGAACTTATAGCTCTTTCAATTCCTCAAAAAAAAATTCACCCAGGAGTTATGGACGGTACACTAAAATCAGATATTTTAGACAAGTTAAACGAACTTAGTCCGAAAGAAAATGTTACAACAAACAAAGGAGAAATTGACCCTCGTTGGGAAAAATTAAAAAAAATAGTAACAGATAAATAATAAGAATTATGGCTCATCCTAAAAGAAAAATCTCAAAAACAAGAAGAGATAAGAGAAGAACCCATTACAAAGCTTCAGAAGCTCAAATTGCAACTTGCCCGACAACAGGGGAGCCTCATTTATATCACAGAGCTCATTGGTTTGAAGGTAAGTTATACTACAGAGGGAATGTGTTAATTGACAACTCTGCTGTAGAAGAAGCATAGTAAATGTAATTTCTAAATTAAAAAGCACTCTTATTTAGGAGTGTTTTTTTTGTTTTAACAAATTATAATTTCATCAATTTTAGCCTGTTTTGCCTGCCTTTTGCCCATTTTTAGCTGTTTTTGCCTGTTTTTTGCCCGTTTTAGTTAAGTTTTACTCTTTTTAGCTTGTTTTTATGCTTTTTTTATACACATTTGTTTAAGATTTTTATCTATGAGTAAATTAAATGCTACTATTACTGCTGTTGGAGGATATGTTCCAGAATATGTTCTTACTAATAAAATTTTAGAAACAATGGTAGAAACTAATGATGAATGGATAGTTTCTAGAACAGGAATTAAAGAAAGGAGAATCTTAAAAGGTAGTGAGTTAGGCTCATCATTTCTGGCAATCAATGCAGCTAAAGATTTATTAGCAAAAAAGAACATAGACCCAACAACAATTGATTTAGTTATAGTTGCTACCGCAACTCCTGATATGCAAGCTGCCTCTACAGCTTCTTACACAGCAACTGAAATAGGAGCAATAAATGCATTTTCATTTGATATGGATGCGGCCTGCTCTAGTTTTCTTTTTGGAATGTCAGTTGCTGCCAGATATATTGAATCTGGAGTTTATAAAAAAGTACTACTAATTGGTGCTGATAAAAACTCATCTATGATTGATTATACAGACCGTGCAACATGTATAATTTTTGGAGATGGAGCAGGGGCCGTACTATTTGAACCAAATCATGATGGCTTAGGAATGCAAGATGAAATTCTTAAAACTGATGGTAAAGGAAGAGACTTCCTTAAAGTTAAATCTGGAGGTTCTTGCTGCCCAACAGATAAAGAAGCTATTGAAAATGGAGATCAGTTTATTAGGCAGGATGGAAAAACTGTTTTTAAAAATGCAGTCTTTAATATGGCAGATGTCTCGTCTAAAATTTTGAAAAGAAATAATCTTAAAAAAGAAGATATACAGTGGCTAGCAGCCCATCAAGCAAATCAGCGTATTATTGATGCTACCGCCAATAGACTAGAGCTTTCACCAAACCAAGTAATGGTAAATATCGAAAAGTATGGAAATACCACTTCAGCGACCATTCCGTTGCTTTTACATGATTACGAACCCAAACTTAAAAAAGGAGACAAAATTATTTTTGCTGCCTTTGGCGGAGGGTTTTCTTGGGGCTCAATTTATTTTAAATGGAGTTATAATAATAATTAACTAAATAATATATTTTATGGACATTAAAGACATACAAAATTTAATAAAATTCGTTGCTAAGTCAGGTGCAAATGAAGTGAAATTAGAAATGGAGGACGTTAAAATCACTATTAAAACAGGCAAAGGAGATAAGCAAACAATAGTTCAGGCTTTACCGTTACAACAGCAATCAATAGTACAAAGCCCAATAATTGAAAAACCTTTAGAGGTTGCTACAAATGAGCAAGCGCCCAAAGTAGAGGACGAAAGTTCAAAATACATCACTATTAAATCTCCAATTATAGGCACTTTTTATAGAAAACCTTCACCAGACAAATCAAATTTTGTTGAAGTTGGCTCATCTATAGTAGAAGGCGATGTTCTATGTGTAATTGAAGCAATGAAGCTTTTTAATGAAATAGAATCTGAAGTAACAGGTAAAATTGTTAAAATTTTAATTGACGACGCTTCCCCTGTAGAGTTTGATCAGCCATTATTCTTAGTCGACCCATCTTAGTCACTTAATAAAGACCAATAAAAAAAAACAATTATGTTCAAAAAAATATTAATTGCGAACAGGGGTGAAATTGCCCTTAGAATAATTAGAACCTGTAAGGAAATGGGAATTAAAACTGTTGCTGTTTATTCAGTTACAGATGCCGAAAGTATACATGTTAAATTTGCAGACGAAGCAGTTTGTATAGGCCCAGCACCAAGTAGTGAGTCTTATCTTAAAATTTCAAATATAATAGCAGCAGCAGAGATCACTAATGCAGATGCCATTCATCCAGGCTATGGCTTTCTTTCTGAAAATGCAAAGTTTTCAAAAATTTGTGAAGAACACGATATTAAATTCATTGGGGCTTCAAGTGAAATGATATCTAAAATGGGAGATAAAGCAACTGCTAAATTAACAATGAAAGCAGCAGGAGTACCATGTGTTCCGGGAAGCGATGGAATAATTGAGGACTTTTCAGAATGTAAAAAAACTGCAAAAAAAACTGGGTATCCTGTTATGTTAAAAGCAACTGCAGGAGGTGGAGGAAAAGGGATGCGAGCTGTTTGGAATGAATCTGATTTAAAAGACGCTTGGGATTCAGCAAGACAAGAGTCAAAAGCTGCATTTGGAAACGACGACATGTACATGGAAAAGTTAATCGAAGAGCCAAGGCATATTGAAATTCAAATTGTCGGGGACTCAAAAGGTAAGGCTTGTCATTTATCGGAAAGAGACTGCTCAATTCAAAGAAGACATCAAAAATTAACAGAAGAGGTCCCATCTCCTTTTATGACCGATAAGTTAAGACAAAAGATGGGTGAAGCTGCAGTAAAAGCCTCCGAGTTTATTAAATATGAAGGGGCTGGAACAGTAGAGTTTTTAGTAGATAAAAACAGAAATTTCTACTTTATGGAAATGAATACTAGAATCCAAGTAGAACACCCAATTACAGAGCAGGTAATAAACTTTGATTTAATTAGAGAACAAATATTAGTTGCGGCTGGCGTTCCAATTAGCGGGAAGAATTATTTCCCTCAATTACATTCTATAGAGTGTAGAATTAATGCGGAGGATCCATTTAATAATTTCAGACCATCTCCAGGCACAATCACAAACTTGCATTTACCAGGAGGTCATGGAGTCAGACTTGACACTCATGTTTATTCTGGATATTCAATACCACCTAATTATGACTCTATGATAGCAAAACTTATAACTACTGCTCAAACAAGGGAAGAAGCAATAAATAAAATGAAAAGAGCTTTAGATGAGTTTATCATTGAAGGGATTAAAACGACGATCCCTTTTCACAGACAACTGATGAATAACTCACAATATATTGAAGGCAATTATACCACTAAATTTATGGAAGATTTTGAAATAGAATCTAATTAATAATATAAGGCTTATATGAAATTCTCTTACTGGGAAATCAAAACCTGGCTTTCCAACATTGACTTTGTTATTATCGGAAGCGGAATAGTTGGATTAAATTGCGCCTTAGAACTTAGATTAAAACATCCAAAATCAAAAATTGTTGTTTTAGAAAAAGGACTTGTACCTTATGGAGCCAGCACTAGAAATGCTGGTTTTGCCTGCTTTGGAAGTCTAACAGAAATTTTAAGTGACTTAGATTCACACAGCAGTTTAGAGGTTTATGAATTAATAAAAAAAAGAGTTTCTGGCTTAAGAAGACTAAGAAATCTTTTAGGTGATAAGCAAATTAAATACAAACAGCTAGGTGGAAATGAAATATTTCTTGAAAATGACACAGAAAAGCTACACCATTCTTTAGCAAAAATAAATGAGATTAACGAGCTAATGGAGCCACTATTTAATAATAAGGTGTTTAAATTAAGCAGAAATACATTTAATTTTAAGAACACTTTAGATGAGATAATTTTTAATAAATTTGAAGGACAAATAGATACTGGAGAAATGATGGATTCCCTCTTAAACAACGTTTATAAGGCTAACATTAAGGTTATAAATAATGTTTCTGTGGAAAATTATGAAGATCTAGGTTCGTCAGTCCAAGTGTGTACAGATCAGTTTAGTTTAAGTTGTAATAAATTATTTATTGCAACAAACGGATTCTCGGAGGCAATAATTCAAGAAAAAGTAGTTCCCGCTAGAGCACAAGTACTTATTACTAAACCTATTAAAAACTTAAGAGCTATTGGTACTTTTCATCTGCAACAAGGGTATTACTATTTTAGAAATATCGATGATAGAATTTTATTAGGAGGAGGTAGAAATTTAGATTTTCAAGCTGAAAACACAAGCCAGTTTGGAATTACGGATTCTATACAATCTAAATTAGAGCAATTACTAACAGACGTTATTTTACCTGAAACCAATTTTGAAATCGACCAAAGATGGAGCGGGATTATGGGAATTGGAAACAAAAAAACCACAATTACAAAACAACTTTCTAATAATGTTTATTGCGGGGTCAGGCTTGGAGGAATGGGGGTTGCAATAGGGACTAACATTGGGGCTGAACTAGCAAACTTAATTTAACTTTTTTAACTAAGTCAAAACTTTATAAATCGCTTGGTTGTTGTAGAGTTTTCATTACTTATTTTTATTAAGTAAACACCCTTAGTAAATAAACTCACATCAATTTCATTTACATTAAAAGCAGCAATCACGAGCTGACCAAGAAGTGAATAAACTTTAATATTATAGCTGCTTGAATCTCCTGAGATATAAAGTGTGTGATTTACCGGATTTGGAAATATTTTTATTAAGCCGTAAACCATATCTTCTAAGTAAAGACCGCTACTATTTACCGAATTTGGACTTCCATTTTCATTAATACAATTCCAGCTTTCTGGTAAAGAATTGTCTAAGTCTGGGCTAATTAATTCTAATGTATTTCCAGTTTCATACGCACAAGAGGGCCATGGAGACTCAGATTCATATTTTACTTCATCCACTAGTTTGTCATCAGAGGTATACAATCTAACTTCGTCAGATCCGCCAAACCCAAAATCAAGTTCACCAATGTAAGGAATGCCAGGGAATGCGGTTGTAAAATCAGCCTCATCTTTGACGATAATTATATATCCATTTGCTTCAACCTGAGTTCCCTCTGGAATTACAAAAATGTGGGAATCATTGTCATCTTTAATTTTCCAATTTGAAATATCTTTAACTGTTGATTCTGGATTGTATAGTTCAATCCAGTCATCTGGGTTAAACGAATCAATTGATCGATAATTAATTTCATTAATCACCATCGTTTCAATTCTAAGAGGAACACTCTCTTCATATAAACATATTTGTGCCGAGTCTTGAATAACTATATTATATGTCCCAATAGCAAGCCCAGAGAACACGTTGTTTGTAACAAAACTTTGCCCGCCATCAATACTATACAAATACGGACCTTCACCAGATGTTGGCGTGATGACAATTGATCCATCTGAAGAAACCACAGAGGAGGCTGTAGTTGCCACTACGCTAGCTGAAGTGAAGTCACAAGCCCCAACAGAAACGGTTTGTTCAAATGTACATAACCCTGTAGCCCCCATGACAAACACATCATAATCTCCTGGAATTAAATTGCTGAAAGTATTAGAATCAAACAATGTTTGGCCATTATCTATACTATATTGAAATGGACTTAAGCCAGAATTTGTATTAATTGTAATTGTACCATCATTAGTAGATGTAGAGTTTGCTGGAGATATATTAATTTCTGCTGTAAATTCACAACCCGACTCATCTAGACAAAAGACTTCCTGTACTAGGTTATCAAACTCACCGTTATTGCTAAGAATAATATTATTTGAAGAATCTAAAATCAGAAAATCTCCAAGACCATAACCACAACAAATACCGTCACCATATGAGTCATAAACATAAAGAGAGAAGCAAGAACTATAGTCCACACAAATATCTTCTGTAAACACCTCTGTATCGTCATCTAAAGCACCTGTAGCAATGATTTGATTAGTTTCATCCAAAAGCTTCCATGATGTTTCTTCTGGGTAGTCGTCCGCATTTATCACTAGTGTAATAATATCATAATTTGAATCTAGACTTGCGCTTGTAGTAGATGAATTATTAACTAGATCTTCATCTTGCTGGCTATTAATGGTCAATAAGTTTAGTGTAATATTATTATCTTCTTGAAGGTTTTCATCAATTGATATAGTCACCACACCCTGCTGCTGGAAAGGTATATTCACCTCTGCATCAATAACATCTATTGTTAAATCATTCACCATCAGTTCAATTTCTAATTCAGTTATAGTTTCATCACCTAGATTAGAGACTATAGCCTCTACTTCAATGACATTATCACAAACAACTTCTAATTCTCCAATAGAAATTTCCCCATTTAAAAGATGAACCTTACGTAAAACAATACTTAAACTATCATTACTATCGTACTCATCATTAGGATGACTAACAATTGATGTTAAATTATAATCACTTATATCTGAAAAATCTTGCTCTACTGAAAATTGAAAATTAGCTTCACTAAAAGGCTCAATTGTATCTGAAATTGAGACAGTCTCCATAGACTGACCGTCTACCAATAGTTCGATATCAAAGTCGCTCATGTCATTTAATCCGTAGTTGGCAACAGTAATTACCACAAGCTCGCTGTCGCTTAGATTTGAGGAGGATTCAGGGGAGATAAACTCGCTAACTCCCAAATCGTTATCGGAATTGACCTGTGCCCAAAAAGAAACCCATGGCCTAGCTTGTTTAATTATTAATTGATCTTCCTCTGTAACTTTATATTCTATGTCCATAGCAAATCCTTCTGCACCAACCACATCATACAGAACTGCAAACTCATCATGAATAACAGTTAAATACTCCCTCATTTGATCTAAATAGATCTGATCCATTACTAATTCACCCGGGTTGACTAAGTTAGATAATCTTAATACCAGATAACCACCCCCTTGATCAGGGTCTTCATATAGCAAAATCTCTTCTGGGACGGAGTTTGCATCTGGATTTGTAATCAATGATTCACCGACTTGAGTATTTAAATAAAAGGTGCCTTCCGTCTCGTAAATTGGATCAATACTAATTCCTACACCGTTTGATTGTTCATTTTGAAAGCTAGGATGACATAAAACACCCATTGCCGCCATAAAGTGATCAACACGATAAAAATCTCTTTCTTCATAGGCTCTAAAATTCCACATACTTGCATAAACCTGTTTGATAGATTTAGATATATGACCTTCGTCTAGGTATTGGGTTTTAGAAGTGTATAGTCCTGCACCACTAAATCCAGGTAAATCTTCATTATTGGTACTTGATCTAACCCTAACCGCAGTTCCTTCAGGAAAATTATCATGCATAGCTTGTAAATCATCTAGCATCCATTGCGGCATAGGTGCCGCTTTAATATCTTCTCTGAAAAGCTTTAAACGTTCAACTCTAAAGTTTATATCATTATGGAAAACAGGGTTCTCTATGATGACTTGTGCCTCTTGATAAAAATTATTGAATTGCATAAACTCATCGTAGTAGTAAAATGGAATACCAAAACCATCAGGGATTGTCCCGTCAGGAAACCCAAAATCTCTCATGGTTGCAACATTTGAACACTTTGCTCCAAAGGAAGTAGACATCCCAAACTCAACATCATCTAAGGGAGTTATTTCCGTAATACTTAAATCCCGAATTGGAACTTGAGGTTCAGTTGGCCTAAGGTCCTCATACCAGTCATTTACTTCTGCTAAAGTGGCCTCCCTTATTTCGAATTGTTCACTTTCTACTTTATAATATATGTAATTCCCTAAAAGACTTGAAATCGCATTATTAGATAAAGGGTCTGCGATATATGCATTAGGCACATTATCTTGAATAGCTCTTAAGTTAACATGGGATAATGGAGTTTGCATTACAGAAGTAATTATTCCACCAACCCTGGGTAATGAATTTGGCAACGCGTCGTATAAAACAATATCCCTACTCCCAGGAGTTTCGTTAAGGTCCTGCATATGTCTAAAAAACCCATATCCTTCTGCTTGATGAAAAGGAACATAATTAACTTCAGCAAAAACATCAGTCTCTAAAACAACATCTATTCTAGAGTCTACAAAATCTTCCGCATAATTATTGATATGGTTGTTTTCAGCAGATTGCCCGATGAAATGATTCATATTATTTTGTAAAAAAGGCATACTCGCCGCTAATAATTCATAGGTTCTTTGAGTGTCTTCAAAATTATATGCATCTCCAAAAGAAAAATTAAAAGAGTAGGTTCCTATAATTCCACTTGGAAGGATATCATTAGGGTTAAAAACTATCTCTCCAGAACTATCGTCTCCATTAACAGTAGCATCAATTCCATTCCAAAAGCTCGCATGGATGGTATACGTATTACTATTTATGAAATAGACTTTTGGTTCGGAAGTGTCTCTGTCAAGTATTCCAAATTTAACATACAATTGATCATCAAGAAAAGGAGCCCAACCTACATTATTGATCGTAGCTAAATTCATAAATGTTTCAGCATCTGGAATCGAAGTAGCACCATCAATAAAATCAATTGATTCTGCAAAGTTAAGAGGCCCGTCTGTAGGCATATTATTAAACTCAGTCATATCATCTATTCCGTCTCCATCATAGTCATCAGGGCTTTCCACGTCATGTTCCGTTATAGTATAATTTTCTAATGCATAAGCCCCCGCTGGCTCTGAGATTACCATGGTGCCGTTAACACCAATTGTAAGTGATGTTGCCCAATTAAATGTTGGGCTGTGCTGAGCATGAAGGACATAATATTTGCCAGATTCTGCTTGAATGGATAGCTGTACTTGGCCTAAGTTATTTACAGAGTAATTGTCAATTTCTACATTTTGAGCAGAAGAAAAAAAATGAAAAGATATTAAACAAAGAAAAAAGAAAAAAAACCTTTTAGTCATTATAAAGTTCTTGCTTAAGTTATTGTTTAGCCATAAATATACAAATGTTTTATTTGTCACCTAATCAATACAGTCTGAAACTGTATTTAATAAATGAAGCCGTCCTTGTTTATTATACATCACTACTTGATAGATGCGGTTATAAATATTTAAATCAAAAGCGCCAATTTCTTTACCGATCAATAGCCCGGCCAAAACCCCTGTTGTGTTGCTATGCCCTATGACTAGTGCATTTTGCCCTCTATTTACTAATAATTTTGAAAAGCTTTTGAGTTCTAGCGCGTCATATTCTCTGACCTCTATATTTTTAGAAATAGCAGTTGGTAAAGCTGTATTTTTAGTTCTGTTATATTGAGTGCTATATATAGCGTCAAGAGGTACATCTTTTAAAAACACACTTAAATTCTCTGACCTTTGTTTGCCACATTTAGTAAGTGAAGGGTCTGCTGAATTATTGGATGATAGATCTTTTTCAGAGTGTCTTACTAAATATATTGTAAATATTTTGCCCTCTTCCTGTGAATGAATGTTATATTGAAATCCAAAAATTATTAAAATTATTAAAATATATGTTTTCTTCATACAGAGAGTTTAACAGAGTCTATCTAGTTTTTTAAAAGGTTTGTAGCTATTAGGTACTCAGCGATTTGTATAGCATTCAAAGCAGCTCCTTTTCTTAGATTATCGCTTACAACCCACATATTTAAAGAATTATCTCTAGATTCATCTCTTCGAACTCTCCCTACAAAAACTTCATCCTTTCCAATGCAAGACAGGGGCATAGGATAAAGGTTATTTTTTGTATCATCAATTAGAGTCATTCCCTTGCTGGTTGATAATAAATTTTTTAATTCTGACAAATCATACTCATCATTAAACTCAATATTGACAGATTCACTATGCCCTGTTAACACAGGAATTCTAACTGCAGTAGCGGTAATTGATATTGATTTGTCGTTTAAAATTTTCCTTGATTCATTAACAAGCTTCATCTCTTCTTTGGTATACCCATTTTCTAAAAAAATATCACATTGAGGAATGGCATTTCCATATATTTTATAATTATAAGCCATTTCCCCCTCAATATTATTAAGTTCATTTTCTAGTTGTTTAATTGCTTTGACTCCAGTGCCACTAATTGATTGATAAGTAGAAATAACTAGTCTTTTTATTGTGTAGTTAGTATGTAAGGGGTGTAGCGCCATAACTAATTGTATAGTAGAACAATTAGGGTTTGCAATTATTCTATCATTTTGTGTTAATGATTTTGCGTTTATTTCAGGGACAATTAGTTTTTTACTCGGATCCATTCTCCAGGCAGATGAGTTGTCAATTACCACACTACCAGCTGAAGCAAATTTGGGTGCCCAAGCTAGGGATGTTTCACTTCCAGCCGAGAAAAGTGCAATTTCAGGCTTTAAACTTAGAGCGCTCTGTAAATCAATAACACTATGTTTGTTTCCGTTGAAAATAATCTTTTTACCGACACTTTTTTCTGAAGCAGTTAAAATTAATTTAGACACAGGAAAGTTTCTCTGCTCCATTATGGATAAAAGAACTGAGCCCACTAAACCTGTTGCACCTACTATTGCTACTTTCATTTACTTACCTTGGATCATTAACAATTATCTAAATTAAGAATTCATTTATTTAATCTATAAACTTTCTTGCTAATCTTTGTGATAGTCCAGTTAGAAGCTCATACGAAATAGTATTAATAGATTCTGCTAACTCTTCTGCAGTATATTTTTCATTAAAAATTATTACTTCATCTCCTTCGTCACAGTTAATATCAGAGATGTCTACCATCATCATGTCCATACATACATTTCCTATTATGGGCACTTTTTTATTTTTTATGTATACAAAACCATTATTATTTCCATAAAGCCTAGAAATTCCATCTGCATGACCTAGAGGTATGGTGCCAATTTTTTTATCTGTTTTTGCAATATAAGCTCTGTTGTAACCCACACTATCTCCTTTGTTTATCAAATGAATTTGGGAAATTGAAGATTTTAAACTAACCACAGGGATTAAACTTTTGTTTTTAGTTAGTTTGTTGGAAAAGCCATAAAGGCCTATGCCGCACCTAACCATATCAAAATGAGCATCAGGAAAATTAAAAACTCCGGATGTATTACAAATGTGCACTAAGGGTTTGTTATTAATACTGTTAATTATTTTTGTAAATAATTTTGTAAATAGAGTGATTTGTTTATTACTAAAATCAAACTCTAATTTATCTTCACTTGAAGATAAATGAGAATATATTCCAGCTATTTTAATAAAATTGTCACCATTAATCAAGGATATTAATTCGTTGATATCTTGAGATCCAAAACCTATTCTGTTTAACCCTGTGTTTAATTTTAAATGAACAGGGTAGCTTTCGAGTTTTTTCACGCCTACAATCTTTTTGAAAGATTGTAGTATTTTAAATGAATATAATGTCGGTATAAGTTTATACTTAATTATGGTACTTAAACTTTCTGCTTGTGGATGAAAAACTAGTATGGGTTTTTTTATGCCAGACTCTCTAAGCTTTACCCCTTCAGAAGTATAAGCGACTGCAAAATAGTCAACTTTTAATTTTTGAAGGAAGGTTGCTATTTTAGATGGGTCACTTCCGTATGCATAAGCTTTTACAACTGCAAGAATTTTTGTTTTATCAGAAATTATTGATTTAATACAGTCGAAATTATGCTCCAGTGAACTTAAGTTTACTTCAACAAACGTCTCATGACTCTCACACATCTTTATTTATTATTATTTGTTCAGCATCATTGACTTTTATATCATTTACTTTTGATTGATGGGTTTTAAAGTATGCTTGCCTACTTAAGGGCTCGTATTCATTAGTTTCCCCTAGTAAAACTAAGTTTTCATCTTCAGCTTTTCTAAAACTGTAATGAGCTAGCCCACCAGTCTTTGTGCAAATAGCATGTACCTTGGTAACAAATTCTGCTGTGGCCATTAGATTGGGCATTGGGCCGAAAGGATTCCCTTTATAATCCATATCTAAACCCGCGACAATCACTCTAACCCCTTTGTTAGCTAAAAAATTACATACATTAACAATTTCATCATCAAAAAACTGAGCTTCATCAATGCCAATTACGTCACACCCATCTGCTAATATCGGAATATTTGCAGCAGCGGGAACTGGGGTACACATTATCTCATTTTCGTCATGAGAGACAACCATGTCATCTTCATATCTAATATCAACATTAGGTTTAAAAATTTCTACTTTAAGGTTTGCATACTTTGCTCTTTTTAATCGTCTAATAAGTTCTTCTGTTTTTCCAGAAAACATAGACCCACAGATTACTTCAATCCATCCAAATTGTTTGTCGTATTTCAAAGTATTTTCAAGAAACATTTTGTAATTTTATTATTAGTTAGGTTTTCTTTTCAAAAAAAGATTGAGAAAGTAAATTTATCAAAAATCAATCATCAATTTAATAATATCTTAAAAAGTTTTTAATAAATATAAAGCATGAGTAAATTATATATTGTGCCTACCCCTATAGGAAACTTGAAAGATATTACTTTTAGAGGGGTTGAAACACTTAACAATGTGGACTTAATCCTTGCCGAAGACACAAGGACATCAGGAAAATTGTTAAATCATTATGAAATTAAGACCCCTATGGTTTCATATCATATGCATAATGAACATAGGATACTAGAAAGTATTATAGAAAAAATCCAGTCTGGCCTTAAGATTGCTTTAATTAGTGATGCAGGAACCCCTGCAATCTCTGATCCAGGATTTCTTTTAGTAAGGGAATGTGTTGAAAATCAAATTGAAGTTGACTGCCTCCCAGGCGCTACAGCTTTAATCCCTGCCTTGGTAAATTCCGGATTCCCTAATGACAGGTTTGTTTTTGAAGGGTTTCTTCCCATAAAAAAAGGTAGACAAACTAGATTAAAAACATTAGCAGAAGAAAAAAGAACAATAATATTATACGAGTCTCCACATAAACTTCTCAAGACATTAAAAGACATTTCAGTATATATGGGTGTAGAAACGCATTTATCTATCTCTAGAGAAATGTCAAAACTGTTTGAAGAAACCCTTAGAGGAACTTCAAAAGAACTTGAAGAGCATTTTATTAAAAACAAGCCAAAAGGAGAAATAGTAATAATAATTCAAAGACACAAATAAATTATGAATGATAAAATCACAACACTATGGAAGGGAGATTTAATATTTGAATCTTTAAACCCAAACGAATCTACTTTAACCCTGGGATCTGGACAAAATAAAGAAGATAATATTTCAGGGCCCAAGGTTTTAATGCTTTCTTCGCTTGCTGGATGTTCAGGCCTCGATGTTATTTCAATTTTAGAAAAAATGAAAATTGAGCTTACTGATTTTAAAATGAATACATCTGCCGAATTAACAAAGGAACACCCAAAATATTATAAAAAGGTTAATTTGGAATATCATTTTTACGGTTCTAATTTAAATGAAGAAAAAATTAAGAGGGCAGTAGAACTTTCTGTTACTAAATATTGTGGTGTGATGGAGATGTTCAGAAAATTTGCAGAGGTTAACACATCATCTCATTTTCATAATACTAAATAATGCACTGGGAAGTTAATAGCGCGGATTTAGAAAAAGAAATTGAAACTCTATCTAAGGAATTAAATGTTTGTAATACAACAGCTTCTTTACTTATTTCAAGAGATATAAAATCTTTTAATGATGCTAAAACGTTTTTTAGACCATCTTTAGACCATCTCCATGATCCTTTTTTAATGAAGGATATGGACAAAGCAGTAAAGAGAATCTCAGAGGCTATTACAAACGATGAAAAGATATTAATTTATGGAGATTACGATGTTGACGGAACATCTTCTGTTGCATTGGTATGTAAGTACTTAAGGTCTAACTCAACAAATCAAATTAGCACATATATTCCAGACAGATATGATGAAGGCTATGGGATATCATATCAATCTATTGATTATGCTTCAGATAACGAGTTTAGTTTAGTCATAGCTTTAGATTGTGGAATAAAGGCAATAGACAAAATTTCTTATGCGAACAATAAAAATATTGACTACATAATTTGTGACCATCATAAACCTGGACCACTTATTCCAGACACAATAGCGGTATTAAACCCCTTAAGAGATGATTGTAACTATCCATTTAAGTACCTGTGTGGTTGCGGGATTGGTTTTAAATTAATTCAAGCATTAGATATTGTTCACGACGACTGGCAGTCAAATATTGAAAATTATTTAGATTTAGTAGCAGTTGCAATTGGCGCAGATCTAGTTCCGCTAGTTGGTGAAAACAGAACACTCTGCCATTTTGGATTAAAAGTCATAAACAGTTCTCCCACTATTGGCTTAAAAGCAATTATTAGAGGCATTAATAAGCCCGAAATAACTTTAAGTGAGGTCTCATTTTATATTGCACCTAGAATTAATTCAGCTGGAAGAATTAAACATGGAAATAATGCTGTAGAACTATTACTTGAAGAAAACTTTGATAAAGCTATTTCTTTTTCTAAAGAAATTGACACTTTTAATCTTGAAAGAAGAGGCTTAGATCAACTTATAACTAGTCAAGCATTAGAACAGCTAGAGAAAAATGAAGAACAAAAAGATTTTACAACTGTCGTGTTTAAAGAGGATTGGCATAAAGGAGTGATAGGTATTGTAGCTTCTAGATTAATTGAAAAATATTACAGGCCGACGTTAGTTTTTACAAAAAGCAATGATGTTTTAGCGGCTTCAGCCAGATCAGTAAAAGGCTATGATATCTATAATGCAATTGAATCTTGCAAAGAGCATTTAATTCAATTTGGTGGTCATAAATATGCCGCTGGACTTACCTTGAAGCCTAAAAACTATTTAGCCTTTAAGGATAGTTTTGAAAAACATGTTAAAAAAACTATTGAAAAGAAAATGTTAACCCCAACAATTAAAGTTGAAGAAAAAATTCTATTATCTGATATAACACCAAAGTTTTATAGAATATTAAAACAATTTGCACCCTTTGGGCCAGCAAATAAACAGCCAGTTTTTTTCTCCAATAACTTAAAAGATACAGGCTATTGTAAGACTGTTGGTGAAGAGGACAAGCATTTAAAACTATCTTTAAGACAAGATAATTCGGATACTTTTAAAGCAATAGCGTTTGGATTAGGAGATAAGTTATCTTTAGTAAAAAATAAAACTCAATTTAAAGCAGCATTTAATATTGATGAAAATAGCTGGAATGGAGTAAAATCTGTTCAGTTAAAATTGTTAGACATAAAAAGTAATGATTGAGAAAAATATTAAAGTAGACCCATATTCAGCTCTAAGATTTAGAGAATTTAACATCTTTTTAGTTGTTAGGTTTATATTAGTTTTTTCTTGGTCTATGCAATTTATTATTGTTGAGTGGCTTGTCTGGGAAATAACTAAAAACCCATTGTCTTTAGGTTTAATAGGCTTAATGGAGGTAGTCCCTGCGGTTTCAATGGCACTTTTTGCAGGTCATATAGTTGACCAAAAAGAAAAAAGAAACTTATTGATTTATTGCATCATCGCATTTCTGTTTATAAGCGTTGGTTTTTACTTGGCCACAAGTTCTGACGCTAAAGCAATGTTTTCAAGTCAGACAATACTTTACTTAATTTATTTATTGGTTTTTACTGGTGGCTTTATAAGAGCATTTTTTGGACCAACTATTTTTTCTTTAGTAGCCCTAATAGTCCCAAAAAACACATATGCTAATGCAGCTACTTGGAGTAGTTCAGTTTGGCAAATGGGTGTTGTTTTAGGTCCAGCATTTGCAGGTTTTTCAATTCATTGGATTGGAGTAAATAGTTCTATGGGAGTAGTTTTGGCAGGAGTCTTAGTGTCTTTAATAATACTTTCATTTATTAAAAGAAAACCAATCTTAAACCCTAAAATCGGAGAAAATATCTTTAAAAGTCTTAGAGAGGGAGTTGCTTTTGTGTATAATTCAAAAGCAATTTTAGGAGCAATTACTTTAGATATGGTTGCTGTACTTTTTGGAGGAGCAATAGCGTTATTGCCCATTTATGCAACTGAAATAATTGTAATCCCAGAGGGTATGGAGCCCTCTGAAGTGTTTGGGGTTTTACGAGCCACTCCCGCTGTTGGTTCTTTGATTACAATGTTTATCGCTGCATATATCCCTATTACTAAGAATGCAGGAACTAAATTATTAATTGCAATATTTGGATTTGGAATATCTATAATCACATTTGGACTTTCGTCTTTGTTTTGGGTTTCTGTTTTATCTCTATTTATTTATGGATTAACTGACGGGATCTCCATGGTTATAAGACAAACTATTCTGCAACTAAAAACTCCGGATCACTTAAGAGGTAGAGTCGCTTCTGTTAATTCTATTTTTGTTGGGTCGTCTAACGAGCTAGGCGCTTTTGAAAGTGGCGTAACAGCAAAATTAATGGGAACTGTTACCGCTGTAGTTTTTGGAGGGACCATTACACTGTTAACAGCGGTAGGAACAGCTTTTGTATCTCCAAGTTTTAGGAAACTAGATCTTACTGAAGACGAAAAAAATATTTAGTGTTTTAACAATTTCATTTCCTTACCGTCAAAGGAACAATAGGTAAAATGACTTATCCAGTCTCCTAAATTAAAATACGTTGATGTTTCTGATAATTTTATCTCTAATGGTAAGTGACGATGGCCAAACACAAAATAATCATAATCATTAGTTTCTAATTTTTGCTTACAATATTTTGTTAGCCATTCTTCATCATTTCCTTTGAAAATCAAATCATTTTGTATTGATTTTTTTTTATTTTTTTGAGACAAGTGTTGACCAAAAGGAACCCCAATGTCAGGATGAATCCATCTAAATATGAATTGACAAAATCGATTAGCAAATATTTTTTTAAGTCTTTTAAACGACTTGTCTTTAGGCCCTAGCCCGTCTCCGTGACCCATAAAAAATTTCTTGTCGTTTATAATAAATTCTTTAGGATTAAAATAAACCTCTATGTTGAGTTCTTGCTTAAAATAATCCCTTATCCATAAGTCATGATTTCCAGCAAAAAAATGGATTGGAATACCCATATCCGAAAGTTCTGCTAGTTTTCCAAAAGTTCTAGCAAAACCTTTTGGTATAACAGATTTATACTCAAACCAAAAGTCAAATAAGTCTCCAAGTAAAAAAACTGCTCCAGCATCAGATTTTATTTCTTCAAGCCAAGAAACAAATTTCTTTTCTCTTTCAATAGTTGCTTGAAAGCTAGGATTTCCGAGATGGTTATCAGAAGCAAAATATATTTTTTTATTTTTTGGTAAACTTATCAATTTTATGTGTTTTAGTTATTATCAGTTGAAACCCACTCCGCATAAGATGATTCAGTCTCTTGTAATTTTAAGGAAGATAACTTTATATTGTTTGGTAACCTTTCTGTAATCTTTTTAGCAAAATCCGTAACCATACACTCAGTTGTTGGCTGATAGTTAACTAACAATACATTGTGCCCTTCATCTCTAAGAGTTTTAGCTAGTTTAATATGAGGGGTGTTTTTATTAAAAATTGTTGAATGATCAAACTTATCTATAATCTCTTCAATAACAATTCTTTTAAGGTCTGTAAAATCAATTACCATTCCAAATTTTGGATTTGTTTTGTCAGTTATTGGAGCCCCAATAACAGTAACAGATAATTTGTAGCTGTGACCGTGAAGGTTTTTGCACTTCCCATCATAACCATAAAGAGCGTGGCCTGCTTCAAACGAAAACCCTTTTGTAATTCTTATAGTAGACATTTAATTAAATTTTTATTCAAATTTACATTTTTTGAACAAGTGGAACACAAGTTTTATAGAATTTAATAATTAATGGAGCGCCCCTAGCTATTATCCACAGAGTAAATGCAAAAAAGATTCCTTCTAATTTATAACCATAGCTATCAGCAATTAATAATGTTGGGATAAAAACAATAAAGGTAGAAAAAAGGAGGACGTTTCTAAGTTCTTTCATCCATCCTAACCCTTTAAATATTCCATCATAAATAAATGCTAGAGCACATAAAGGTTGCATTATCAAAACTATCCAAAAAACATTATAAAATTCTACTAAAACTATTCCTTGCTTGGTAAACATTATTCCCAGATGGCTGTAAAACACCATACCAATAGTAAATATTGATATTCCTAAAACTACACCTATTAAACTGAGTTTAAATGCTAGCTCAATAAGTTTATTGTATGATTTTTCGCCAAAGAACTTTCCCGAGAGAATTGTTCCAGCACTAGAGTATCCATCAATTATAAAGGCACCAAGAAACCATAAATTAATGGCAATTGTGTAAGCCGCAATAAATTCATCACCATATTTGGCTGCAAAAGAGCTGCCAAAATATAAAGCTATATTTAAAGCTAACGTCCTAATGATTAAATCAAAGAACATTAATAAGAAATCTTTTATTTTTTTATTAAAAGGAAGACTAAATCGTAATGTAATTTTAGTCTTTTTATATAATAAAAATATAGCTAACCCAGCCATTGTTATTTGAGCAATTACACTGGCATAGGCAGCTCCATAAATGTGCATAGGGCTTAATAACCCTTCAATTCCATAAACAAACATTACATCTAATACTATATTTAACAAAGTTCCGACAATTGCAATTGCCATTGGAGTAATTGTATTTTGAAGCCCTCTAAAAACTCCAAATACACCTATTGTAATTAGAGTAAATGGGATTCCAACAACCCTTATTTTATAATAATCTACACTATATTCTAAGACTAAACCTGATGCGTTATAAAAACGGAATAAACTTTCGGCAAACGGGTAGGTTATACCAATAATTATAAGGCTAAATAATAAAATTATAAAAATAGCTTGAGAAGGAAGAGAATTAACTTCATCAATTTTTTTTGCTCCTATTGCTTGAGATACTATTGACGCAATTACACTTCTTTTTTGACCAAAGACCCAAACTAACATGGATAGAAATGTCCCAACAATTCCTACAGCACCAAGGGCTTCCATGGAATTATGATCGACATTCCCAACAACAGCTGTGTCAGTTATTGAGAGGATTGGCTCTGCAATTCCAGAAATTAAAGCTGGTATAGCAAGCTTGTGTATTTGACTATATTTTAGCAATTTCATAATACAAGTTCATAACAATAAAAAGGATATTCACTTTGATTAGGAAAAAAAATATTTCCTAATTTTTTATAGTCTCTTTGCTGGTAAAAATGTTGATTATGAACATTTTTAGAAAAAGTGTCTAATCGAATTGAATCATAGTTGTTTTTTCTAGCATAATCTTCAGCAAAAGACATCATTTCTTGGGCATAGCCCATTTTTTGATGAGTTGGGCATACCGCCAGTCTATGAATATAAATATTATTATTATTATCCGTAAGCCATTTTACAGGGTTGTACTCTTTATCCATAAAGTTAGATATGCAAATACAGCCAATTATTTCCTCCTCTTTAATATTAACATATAGCCAATTATTAGTGACATCATTTTCAAATGCAGACAAGCTTGGGTAACTATCGTTCCACTGAAAGATGTCTTTTGACTCCATCAACTTAGCACATGACCTTGTTATTTCTAAAAGTTTGTTTAAGTCGCTAGAATTAGCTTTACGTATCATTAAGAAATAATTTAATTTTGTATAGCAATTTCTCCACGGTGTGGTTTAAGATTATCCCTAAAATATTTCATACTACTTTTAAGAACTATTAAATAAACTATATGATGAAGTGCCGTTATTTTTTTGTCATTAAAATCAAAATATACAGAATTGTTTGTGTTTAAAAAATCGGATAAATGAATCTTATAATGCTTTGCTATTTTTTCGCAGTCAGGGCCTCTAAAGTCCCAAATTAATCTAACTTTTTCTTCCAATTTTAAGGTTTAGGAATTTTAAACATGCTGTCTTTAGTTGATCTAGTGTACCAGTCCCCACCCATTCTTGCAACTAAATCTAACTTTTCGCTATCAATATCACCATTTTTATCTAAGAATTTTTTGTCAATATGAATTTGAACAACTTTGGCTATAATTAATTGGCCAGCTCCTCCAGATTCACCAAGCGAAACGATGTCTTGTACATTACACTCAAATGAGATAGGTGACTCCAAAACTCTTGGTGGCTTAACTAAAACAGATTTAACTTGAGTTAACCCCGTTTCAATAAATTCATTAACTCCTTTTTCATACTCTATACTGGATTTTGACATTTGCTCTACAATTGGAAAGTTAACGACGTTAATCACTACCTCTTTAGTCTCCTTAGCATTTTCTAGCGTGTGCTTGGTAGTGTTGTCTCGAACTCTTCTAGAGGGAGAAAAAATTAAGATGGGAGGGTTTGAGCTAAAAACATTAAAGTAACTAAATGGACTTAAGTTTACATTTCCATTGCTATCTACTGTACTTGCAAACGCAATAGGCCTGGGCGCGACAGAAGATAACAATATTTTGTGAAGTTCTTTGACCTCCAGGTTAATTGGATCTATCGATTTTATATTTTTCATCATAATAATTTAAAGAGATTTTAACAATTTAGTTTTTACTTCACCAAAACCAACCCTAATAGATTCTTTTTGACAATAACCTCTCATTATCACCGTGTCATTGTCTTCTATAAACTTCCTAAAATCACCATTATTAAGACTGACTGGTTTTGATCCAGCCCATGATAACTCTAACATTGATCCGTAAGAGTCTGGATCTTTTCCACTTATAGTTCCTGAGGCCATCATGTCTCCTATGTTCATATTACATCCATTACTTGTATGGTGAGCTACTTGTTGACACATGTTCCAGTACATGAATTTAAAATTTGACTTACTAACGATTTTTTCATTTTCTTCTTCAGGTTGTATTAAAACTTCTAAGTTTATGTCATAATTCTTTGCGCCTTTTGTAGCTAAGTGAGGAAGAACTTCGGGGTCTTGTGTTGGGCCGTTAGTTTTAAATGGTTCTAGAGCTTCTAGTGTTACCACCCAAGGAGAAATAGACGAGGCAAAACTTTTGGCCAAAAAGGGTCCCAAAGGAACATATTCCCATTTCTGAATATCTCTGGCCGACCAATCATTAAACAATACTTTTCCAAAAATAAAATTTTCAGCTTCCTCAGCTGATACGGACTCTCCTAAATTTGTGCTTTTGCCAATTATAAACCCCATTTCTAATTCAAAATCCACTCTCGATGATTCTTGAAAAGAAGGAACTGTATTATCAATTAGCATTACTTGACCTTTTGGCCTATATATGTTTTGTCCACTTAAAATAATTGAAGAAGCTCTACCATGGTACCCTACAGGAAGGTGTTTCCAATTAGGTAGTAGTGCATTTTTAGGGTCTCTAAACATTGTGCCTATATTAGTTGCATGCTCAATACTTGAGTAAAAATCTGTATAATCACCAATTTTTACTGGCATATGCATAGTAACGTCCTTTTGTTTTATAAAGATAGAGTTGTCATTTCTTAAAACAGAAGAGGTATTACAAAGTTCTTTTTGGACAATTTCTCTTACCTTAATTGTAGTTTTTTTTCCTAAAGAAATAAAATCATTTAGGTAGTTTGAGACAAACACATTTGACCCTATGTTTAGTCCATCAAAAACTCCTAATTTGTTTATGCCTTCCAAGTTTAAAACCATGTCTCCAATAGCTATTCCAATTCTTTTGTTTTTACTTTCAGTTGAGTAAACTCCAAATGGCAAGTTATATATACTAAAATCAGAGTTTTTATCAATTTTAATCCAAGTTTGCATAAATCATTATTTTTTAATTAATTCTAATCCGTCACAAATTAATTGTTCAAGATCTTTGTTTTCTTTTAGTTTGGCAAGTTGTGTATGTATTTTGCCTCCAAATTCTATATTGTATAGATGAGTTAGTTCGAATAGCTCTAATAAAATTAGCCACTCGTTTGGATATTTTATTTTCACTTCATCAAATATTTCTGACATAAGTTCTTCATCTGGTGACTTATTAATCCTTAAAGCTCTCACTTTTTCATAAAGGACATGTAAATATTGTTCAGATTTAGAATAAACTATCTTATTGGTTTTTTTGTCTGAAATTGAATAAACATCACTAAAGGACCCTGGCGATGCAGGTCCAGCGAAAGCTGATTTTATACTTTTCCCTACAGCCATATCATAAATGCCTGAGCTTGGCTCAAACAACACTTGATTTAAAAAAGTTACCAAACAATTTTCAAAAGAAATTAAAATTATTTTACCCTGCAAATCTCTTTTACCAGTGATAATTTTTCCCTTTACTTTTATACCACTTTCAAAGTTAAGGGTCGTCACCTTACCTTCAATTATTCCATAGACTTCTAAATCTTTTGGTGTCATGTCCTCAATGGAAATGTTTATGCCATTTAGATTTCCGATTGGACTTCCAAAACCATCAGCGTGAGATTCTTTACCATGACCGATTAACTCATTGCCATTTATGGAAATGGCTGTTTCGCCTTTGGTATTAAAATAAGCAGGGATTCCATCTTTTTGAATCATATTAGTAAAATGTCCTGAAATTTGAATTCCTGTGCTTAATTCAATTGCCCCCATTTTTTTTGAATCAATCAATTTTTGAAGGCCTGTTAGTCCTCCTTTTCTAACGGCCATTGTATTTGCAAATTCCTCCAAAACAAAACTTAGTTTTGAAAAATCTGGAATTACAAATAGTTGTGGCTGAGTGTTTGTAATATCAAAGTTTATATTTGCAGTATCGATTGAGTAGGGAATTTTTTTAACACTTTTCTTAAGACATGCTTGACTTTCTTCAATGGATGAAAGTAGTCCCGCTCCATATATTTTTGGGTTATTAATATCTCCAATTAAACCATATTCAACTGTCCACCAGTGGAGATTTCTAATTTTAGCCATCTCCGAAAGTTCAGTCATTTCATTTTGCAATCGGTTAACATTACGGTTAGCGTCATCAACATCTTCTTTGCTGGAGTTTGGATTTTCTTTTAGTATAGATAAAAGCCTAACAGCTTCATACATTTCATCGTCTTTTGGTGAAGAAATTGCTTTGCTGCCTACTTCACCCAATCTTCTTAGATATTCTGAATACTCTTGATTAGCAATAATTGGTGCATGACCAGCTGCTTCATGAATAATATCTGGAGCTGGGGTGTATTTTATATGGTCTATTGTTCTAATTTCAGAAGAAATGACTAAAACGTTATAAGATTGAAACTCCATAAATGCATTTGGTGGAATAAAGCCATCTACAGCAACCGCAGCCCAACCAATATCTTTAAGAATCCTATTCATTCCCTCCATCTCAGGAATTAAGTCAACATCAATTCCTGTTTTATTAAGACCGTCTATATAGCAGTTATGAGCAATTTTCTTTAATGAGTTAATATTTAGCCTCATAACATACCTCCAAACTGCTTGATTTTGAGCAGTATATTCTTCATAAGGTTGTTTGACAATAAACTTATGTAAATACTTTGGTAGTTTTTCTGTTACGCTATTGAGTTCCAAATATGTTTTATTAATAGTAAATTACAAGGTGCCTCTATTTTTTTGCTCTCTTTCAATTGCAGAAAAAAGAGCTTTAAAATTACCTTTGCCAAATGATTGAGCGCCTTTTCTTTGAATAATCTCAAAGAACATGGTAGGTCTGTCTAAAACTGGTTTTGTAAAAATTTGTAATAAATAACCTTCTTCGTCTCTGTCAATAAGAATTCCATGTTCTTTTAATGTGTTTAAGTCTTCGTCTATCTCTCCAACTCTATCTAGTAAGTCATCGTAATATGTTTCTGGGACATATAAGAATTCTACACCCCTTTTTTTCATTTCTTTAACAGTCTCAGCAATATTATCAGTCGCTAATGCAAGGTGCTGTACCCCCGGTCCATTATAAAAGTCTAAATACTCTTCAATTTGAGATTTTTTAAGCCCATCCGCAGGTTCGTTTATCGGAAATTTTATTCTACCGTTACCATTACTCATTACCTTACTCATAAGGGCAGTAAACTCTGTAGAGATATCTTTATCATCAAATGATATTATTTGAGCAAACCCCATAACTTCTTGGTAGAATTTGCACCAAATATTCATTTCATCCCAATCAACATTTCCGACAACATGATCAATGTATTTTAACCCTATATTTTTTGGGTTGTAATGTGAAACCCATTTTCTATACCCTGGCAAAAACACACCAGAGTAATTTTTTCTTTCTATAAAAAGGTGTACAGTTTCTCCGTATGTGTAAATTCCTGACTTAATTATAACCCCATTTTCATCTTCTTCTTTTACTGGTTTTAAATATGGCTTTGCACCTCTTTTAACGGTTTCGTTAAAAGCTTTAGTTGCATCTTCAACGTGTAATGCTATGATTTTTACTGCATCTCCATGATTGTCCACGTGCTTGTTAACATCACTTCCTTTTTGCATTGAAGTTGTTAAGACTAATCTTATTTTTCCTTGTTTTAGGACGTAAGAAGCTATGTCTTTTTTTCCAGTTTCAAGTCCAGCATAAGCTTCAGACTGAAATCCGAATGCTGTCTTGTAATAATGAGCACTTTGTTTTGCGTTACCTACATATAGTTCTATATAATCTGTCCCCATAATCGGCAGAAAATCTTGCGCATCATCAAATATTTTTTTAATTTCAAAATTAAAGTTTTGTAATTCATCTATACTTTTTGCTGGTTCCATTTGTTATTGTTTTATTTTTTATTTAACCATGAAGTGTGGTACGATCCCTCCGTCATATTGACAGCTTCTTCAGTCACCATTAAAGGACTAAATGTGTCAACCATAACAGCAAGCTCAAAGGTTTCTTTCTTGCCAATACTTTTTTCCATAGCACCCGGGTGAGGTCCGTGGGGAATCCCAGCAGGATGTAGTGTGATGCTACCTTTGTTAATATCAGTTCTACTCATAAAATCTCCATCCACATAATAGATTACTTCATCGGAGTCTATGTTGCTGTGATTGTATGGTGCAGGCACCGAGTTTGGGTGGTAATCATAAAGTCTCGGAACAAAAGAACAAATAACAAACTTGTTAGTTTCAAATGTTTGATGAACCGGGGGTGGTTGATGAATTTTCCCTGTTATTGGTTCAAAATCATGTATAGAAAATTTGTATGGAAAGTTATATCCGTCCCAGCCTACCACGCTGAATGGGTGAGCAGCATAAATATATTCATGAATCATGTTTTGTTTTTTCACTTTAATTAAAAAATCTCCATTTTCATTGTATGTTTCAAGCTCAAAGGGAGGGTGAAGATCTCTTTCACAATACGGAGCGCCCTCAACATGTTGTCCAAACCAATTTCTATATCTTTTAGGTGTATAAATTGGGCTTTTTGATTCGACAATAAAAAGACGATTGTCTTCTCCTTTAAATTCAATCTGATAAATTATACCTCTAGGAATAACTAAGTAGTCTCCATACTTAAACTCAATATTCCCAAGCATTGTCCTAAGTTTACCAGAGCCTTTGTGTACAAATATCACCTCGTCAGAGTCTGTGTTTTTATAAAAGTACTCCGTCAGCGATTTCTTTGGCGCAGCCACAATAATTTGGCAGTCTGAGTTGGTTAGAATGCATTTTCTACTTTCAAGGTAATCATCATGAGGGTCTGCCTTAAACCCGTCAAGCTTCAAGGCTTTCATGTTCTTGGCTACAGATATTTTTGGAGAAACGTCATAGGAGTTTAATATTTCTTTAACCTGTGTGGGTCTTTGGGTGTGGTACATTAATGAGGACATCCCTTCAAAGCCGATTGTTCCAAATAATTCTTCGTAATAAAAGTTGCCTTTCTTGTCTTTAAATACAGTGTGTCTTTTGAGTGGAATCTCTCCTAATTTATGATATCTAGGCATATTAGAATATTAATTAATTAGCATTATTAAAGATAGGTAATTTCAAATTATTGCGACACAAAATAATTACATTATAGATAAATATTGGCCCGGAAAGATGCTTATGTTGTAAATCTGTACACCAAAAACACTAATATTTTGAATTTTATGTAATATATTTTTATTTTTTTGACAATAATGATTCTTTTTTGGATTTGATGAGAATTAGGCTGTAATTGCTTATTAACCAGAGTTATAAACAATTGTTAACAACACTATTATGCTTAAAATAAAGGGTGTTTTAATGAGAATCCCCCAACAAAACACCAAGTTAAATGTAGTATTTATAATTTTTTGTTATATTTGCAACTTAAACAATTAATATAAAAACTAATATTATGAAAAATTTATTACTTTTAGTTACTTTAATTTTCACAACAGCAACTTTTGCTCAAGTGGAAAAAGCTTCAGAGGGAACAATCTATGAAGTTATGTTTTCACCAAATTTAGAAGGAGACTCTATGTTTGGACTTAATAATCCTCTTAGTGGTCACATTACCAAAAGAACATTTAATGACGCAAACTCTGTTACAAGATGGAAAGCTCATGTATCTTTTGCTAGTGTAGACGGTAATGATGATGACAACATGGTTTTTGGACTTTACTATGGTAAAGAAAAACATCATTCTGGATCATCAAGACTAGGAACTTACACGGGCTGGGAAGCAGGTTTGTTATATGCTGACATTAATGGTGCAGATACTACAAATGTTTCTGGTGGTGTATTTGTTGGTGCAAATTATTACATTGCAAACAACCTTTACATTGGAACGGAAATTAACTTCCGCGCAACACTTGGAGATGGTTTTACTACTATAGCTCCATCTGTTAACCCTATGTTAAGTATTGGATTTAAACTTTAATCAACATAAACAAAACAATCCCCTAAATTATTTTAGGTTGATATAAACTAAAAAGCCATCTATACAGATGGCTTTTTTTTGTTAAAAAATAAATTAATTTTTTATAAGTTAGGATTTAGGATCTGCTCCATATTTATTTTCTCCTTTATTTCCATCAGAAACAAGTAAAACTAGCATCCAAATAAAACCTACTAAAGGGATAAATATGATTAAATAAAACCATCCTGATTTTCCTACATCGTGAAGTCTTCTAACTACTACAGATAAAGAAGGTAAAAAGTGTAATAGACCAGTAATTACGTATACCCATCCATAACCAACGTCTACTGTTTGACCCATTGCTTCCATTTGAAAAGTAGTACCTAATGCATTATCAGCAAACATTGCTAAAAATAATATTGGTATATAAATTAAAGTATACATCCAATATTCTTTTCTTCTGGCCCTTCCAGAAAAGTTTTTAAAGTTTTGTAAAACATGTAAATAGTAATTCATAAAAGTTGTTTTTAAAGTTCAATGAAATAAAGTTGAATACTAAATATAAAACCTAGATTTTTAATTAAAAATCTTATAAAAATTTAAATAACCTTTTAAATATCAGGGGTTTCTATTAAGTAATTTGAATATTAGCACAAATAAAACTAGTAGTCCTGAAACAATATTTGCAACGATAATGGCAAAGCTACTTATTAGTATTCCATAGGCTAGCCAAAAGCAAGTCCCTATCATCATTGCAATATACATTGTAGTAGAAATGTCTTTAGTTTGTTTTGTCTTCCAAATTTTTATTACCTGTGGAAAAAAAGATGAAGTAGTAAATACAGCTGCAATTAAACCAATAATCTCAATGTTAATTTCCATAATTTATTCTAAATATTTAAAATTGAAAAATTCGTTCAACAAACCAAAATAGCCCAACTAAGGCAATTATTATTGAAGCTGGAATTTTAATCTGATTACTATACCAATTTTTTCTTAAAATTAGTTTTATCAGAAGGAAAGCAATAAGTAAAACAGCTAATTGCCCAAACTCTACACCTATATTAAAAGCCAATAATAATGAAATAAAATTTTCTTTTGGAAGTCCGTACTGTGTTAGTAGTGCAGCAAAACCAAGCCCATGAAGTAAACCAAAACTAAAAACAACTAAATACCTCCATTTACTAGGCTCTTTATATAAACAGTTTTCTATAGCAATCCAGACTATTGACAGTGCAATTATTATCTCAACAATATCACCACGAAGTTGAACAAGCCCTTGAGCAGCTAGCACTAATGTAATACTATGGGCAACCGTAAACGCTGTTACTTGCCATAATAATGAGCGAAAAGTTATGCACGAGAAAAATAAACCTAAGACAAAAAGGATGTGATCTAGCCCTTGAGGAATTATATGCTCAAAACCTGCTTTTATGAAAATATAGAATTTTTTGTAAAGAGGCATTGCTGCCAAACGGCGAGCCCTTTGTCTTTTTAGAGCTGCGCCATACTCTGCTGCGATTTCTTCGTTTTCAAAATTCATTTGTCCTCGCTCAATTTCAGCAATAACAAAATCCTCAGGATTATGCGAGTAGGCAGTTAAACTTCCACAAAATAAAAAACAAAAAATAATGATCACATAAATTCTCATAAACACAGAGTAATGTTACAGAAAAAGTACTAAAAAGACTCATTCAATTTAATTAGATCCGTCTAGCCCTCTAACTTTTAATAGCGGTTCGATGACAGCTTTTCTTCCTCTAAAGTTTACAAACAAGTCCATTGCATCTTCTGTCGAGCCTTTAGAATATATCGTTTCTCTTAATCTTGAAGACAGTTCTGCATCAAAAACATCACCAGCTTCTTTAAAAGCTTCAAAGGCATCTGAATCGAGTACAGCGGCGTGAACATAGCTGTAGTATCCAGAAGAATATCCACCTGAGAATATATGAGCAAAATAAGTTGTTCTATACCTTGGCGCAATTTCATCTAATAAACCATATTTTTTAAGAGATTCTGATTCAAATTTGTTTGCGTCTAATTGTCGGGCTTGTTCAGAAGAAATTGAATGCCAGTCCATGTCTAATAATGAAGCTGCCAAGTATTCTGTATTTATAAAGCCTTGATTAAATTTAGAAGCCTTTAATAGCTTGTTAATTAAGTCATCAGGAATTGGCTCACCAGTCTCGTAATGAGTAGCAAATGATTTTAATACCTCAGGCTCACTTGCCCAGTGTTCTAATAGCTGCGATGGTAATTCGATAAAATCTCTTGGCCCAGAGGTTCCTGCCATACTTCCATAGGTAACATCTGTTAATGTACCGTGCATAGCATGTCCAAATTCGTGAAACAATGTAACTACATTGTCAAAGCTTAATAAGGCTGGATTATCTCCAACTGGTGCTGGGAAGTTGCAAACATTTACAATGATAGGACGCTCTCTTCCATCTAAATTAGATTGGCCTTTAAAGCTGCTCATCCACGCTCCTCCACGTTTATTTGATCGAGTAAAGTAGTCACCAATAAAAACTCCTAAATGACTACCATCTTTATCTGTAACCTTCCAAACTCTAGCATCAGGATGATACAGATCTATGTCAAAAATCTCTGTAAAACTTAATCCCCAGAGCTTATTTGTCGTGCTAAATACGCCTTTTAGAACATTGTCTAGAGATAGGTATGGTTTGATTGCAGACTCATCAAGATTATATTTTTCTTTACGAACTTTTTCAGAATAGTGCCACCAATCCCAAGCTGCAACTTCAAAAGTTTGGCCTTCTGCATTTGCAACGGCTTGCATATCCGCAATTTCTATTTTAGCTCTTTTAACAGCTGGCTTCCAAAGCTTTGTTAGTAGGTCATAAACTTCCTCTGGTGTCTTAAGCATGTTGTTATCTAATACAAAATGAGCATGTGATTTATAGCCCATAATTTCTGCTCTTTCTGCTCTTAATTTTGCTATTTTCGCAGCAATCTCTTTATTGTCAGTTTCATTATTATTATCTCCTCGCATTATATATGAATTATAAAGCTTTTCTCTTAGGTCACGGCGTGTAGATTCTGTTAAGAAAGGGTACATGCTACTTCTGTGGGGGGTAAATACAAACTTATCATTATATTTTTCTTCTTCTTCTTTTGTTTCTGCTTTTTCCATTTTCTGAGATGCGGCATCAGAAGCTGCAGCAATGATTCCCTCAGATAAACCATCAAGATCTGACTTTTCAAGAATAAGTTCAAAGCCATTTGTTTCTGCTAAAAGATTTTGGCCAAAAGAAGTTGATAGCCCTGATAACTCAGAATTAATTTCTGTGATTTGTTTTTTTTGCTCCTCACTCATCAACGCGCCACTTCGAACGAATTGTTTTCTAGTATCTTCTAACAACTTACGTTGTTCACTTGTTAAATCGATAGCGTCTCTTTCTTGCCATATAGCCTCAACACGCTTAAATAATTCTTCGTTTAGTGAAATTTTATCGTAGTGAGCCGAAAGCATTGGGCTCAATTCACGCTGTAGTTCTTGTAGTTGAGGGTTTGTATTTGAGCTTGCTAAATTAGAAAACACACGTGACACTTTGCCAAGAAGTTTTCCTGTCCTTTCAAGCTCTTCAATTGTATTGCTAAAGGTTGGAGCTTCTGAATTGTTCACAATTACATCTATCTCTGATAGATTTTCTTCCATTCCTTTTTCATATGCAGGCATATAGTGCTCATCTTTAATGTCCATAAACGGAGGCACCTCATATGCTGTGTCCCAGGATTGAAAGAATGGGTTAATGTTAGGATCCATTTTTGATTGTTGTTGGCAGGCAACTATAAGTAATAGCGCTGAAATAAAAATTAGCTTTCTCATTTTGTATATATTGTATTTATTTTTGGTAAATATAACGCAAATAATTATTAGTTATTATTATTTTATATCAATGGAAAATGATCTTAATTTATTAAAAAGTCTCGAATAGGCTCATAAAGATTAGGTATCATATGTCCTGCTCCAATGAATTTATAATGGACAACATCCCCATCTAAATAACTATATTTGATTACATTAGTTGCATATTCACTTCCTTGATTATCGTCTAGCTGTTCACCTTGGAAACCCATATTTTGAGCAAAAACAAAGGTGCTATATTGAGCACTTAAAAAATTATAGCCCATTACACCAGAACCACCATCATAAGGAATTAAATTATCT